>Ga0316189_10000717_pt1 | contig 33039 bp, 27 predicted proteins | sample LowCovwburrow_MG_FD_204930 | JGI IMG/M metagenome (GOLD analysis project Ga0316189, IMG submission 204930) | Coastal sediment microbial communities from Maine, United States - Lowes Cove worm burrow | ecosystem: Environmental > Aquatic > Marine > Coastal > Sediment | place: USA: Maine...
ACTCAATTTGTTCAACTCTTCGACGGGGGGTGGTTTTGAGAACATGGGAAAATCTCCTTAATTTGAACAAAAACAACCCTTTTTTGGCTATCTCATCTTTAGTCGGATGTCAGTATTTAGAAATCAAATAAATCTGCAAACGGAACGTCTAATTTCTCAGCAATATGCATTGCCGTTGAGACTGTCGTATTAATTTTTCCTGTTTCGATCCGTGCTACTGAACTGGATGATATTCCAACTTTTAAAGCCAGTGCTTCTTGAGATAAGCCTTCTCGATTACGAACTTTCTTTAGGTTTTTCCCGAATTCAATCAATAAATCATCTCGTCTTAATTGAGGCTTCTTTTTCACTCAACAAGTATGGTGGATTAGGTAGTAAATTATAAGGGCACATGTGCTTGCATTTAGATTATATTATTACATTCGGATTATGAGACTTACGGGAACTAATTCAGTCAACTTGACACCAAAATCTATCGAGGCACTTGACGATTTCTTGGGTTTGATTGAAGTGACAAAATTCAAACGAAATCTACTACTTTACAATTTGGTCAGCGAGCACGAAGAACCCACTTCTGACTTTGGACATTTCATTGAGGACATGAAGTTTATGCTAGATTTTCTGGATGTGATTGAAGATGAGTCTACAATACAATAACTTTAGACAAAGCTGAAATAGCCCTAAACCATCGTACCTAGCGCGGAAGTTTCTTCCGTGCTGCCTCCAAACAAGGCACCGAACTAAGTTCCGAGCTAGAAATGAGTGAAAATTCCACGCAGGACATTTTGTAGACAAATACAATCAAGTCCTTGCATTTCTACAAGTGCCTGATAATTAAGTAAATCCTCTCCGCTATGGTTTGTGTCTTCACAAACCAGTTATTTATTGTTTCGTGTGACACGGACCAAGGCTTTGGATCACTAAAGAGCTTACCTCTTTGTCCATTTCTGCTCAGTATTGCCACCAGGGTTTAAGGTTAGTATATCGCCAGAGACCTCATATTGCACAGTACTTGTTGCTTCTTCAGTTATGTTAAATTCGTATGTTGCGTGACCTTCACAGATCGTGTACGCTTCAGTGGTTATTGTTAAATTCGAAAGATCAGAAGACCACCTAATTGGAATTGTTGTTGAACTACATTGACCAGTCAAATCCGCTTGGATAATTTCGCCTGTTCCGTCTGCATCAAACCTCATACTTGAACCAGTTAGCTCCCAAGTGTGATGTAGATCTTCGCTGCCACCACTTCCAGTGGAGCCATTTTCTTCATCAAAGTCAGTTTTATTTGTGGTAGTTCCATCTCCAAATTGACCTCTAGAATTTCCCCCAGTAGCTTTCACTGTTCCATCGTTGAGTAAAATAAATGTTGTGAAATTATCTGAAGCTACCTTGGCTACATTCTGATAGACCTCTTGATAGGATGATTTATCAGCCGTAGATCCATCCCCATGTGTTCCTGCTACTCCAGGAATACCATTACCCCCTGTTGCATAGAGATTGTCTGCGTCATCAATTACAAAATAATCATTTGGCCCATTTACCGTTGTTCGTATCTTATCAAGGTTTGGGTATTGCTTGTAAGTATACTTGGCAAATGAGTTATCATTTGGGTCATCTACAAAACCGAAAAAACTTAAATCTATCGATGGTCTTCTAGATACGAATAATTCTCCAGTGGTGGTTACTGCAGTAGTTTGGTCACCCATGTCGTAATAATCAATAGCAGCGATATCGGACAACACTTGATAGAAAAACCCATCGTTTATGGGATATTGTGCGTCAATTTCTGATTGAGTACCACAACAACTAACAGTTTCCCAAAGTGTGCCATCATTTTTAAGAGCAGCTAAATAACTAACATTATTATCAAGGAAATCAAATTTAAAAGATTTCACATCAGTGAGAATTTGTTGATAAGCATCTTGATTAGTCGCCAAGCCAAGATCTTCCGCTATAATCAAAGGCAACCATAAGGTATTGTCATTTTTAATATAAGCCGCAATTGGTGCCGAACTTGTTGGTGTTGTTCCAGTACCTAAAGTAACAGATTTTACGTTCTGTGCAACTTCGGTAAAAATAATATCGGGAGCGCCAAGAGTAAAAGGAAAGGTATATAATGTGCCATCAGTTGTAATGACAGCTGTAGTGCTTTGAAGAACACTAATTGATATTGCATCTTCATAAATCTTTACAAATCTTTGAGTCCCTGTAATATCACCTGATGCCCAAACTGTTCCATCGGATAATAACAATACAGCATGACGAAAACCAACTGCAATATCTGATATCGTGGCAGGAGTACCATCAAAGTTGAGATCATCAAAACTGGGATCTTCTTGACTGGGGTCAATAATCTCGTCATCTGGGATGACTGTTGTGGTATCCTCTTCTGACCCACAGGCTGATAGGAAAAAAACAGTGATGATCATTAACCAAGTGAGTGTTTTGAGTGCCTTCATAGAATCTCGTTTATATTTTCTGGTTTAATCAATTACCCCTATCAATGGACAGCGTAAAAGGAAGGCTTTAAAAGCAGAAAGACAATACACCAAAAAGCGTATTTTTCAGATGAGGCTCTCTTAACACATTTTGCAATTAACTGTGTCAGATTTCAGCAATCAGACTTGGTAAGGGTGTTTTTTCGCTGGGTACGAACAGTTCATGTTCTTAACTTTATTAACCGCAGGCTTTCCCTAAGGGGACTTTACTTCTCCCCTTCAGGTGAATGGGGTGTTTTTGAACTCACGTTCTCTACTTCCTGATCCGAATGACCTGTGGTAGCACCAATTGAAAATGTGTCGTCCCATCCTCTGTTCGCGAATACCAGAGTCTTCCTCCGTGTGCCTTTGCAATCTTGCGGGATAACGCCAGGCCAATCCCAGATCCATCGGGTCTGGTGGTATAAAAGGGTATAAAAACCTTATTCACGTTTTCAGGCCCAATGCCTGGCCCATTGTCATTCACGATGATAATCAAATCAGTTGCATCTTTTCCGAGACGCAAGCTCACAGCAGGATTTTTCACTTCTCGCACCGCGTAAATAGCGTTCTTCACCAGATTGATGATTACCTGAACGATGAGATTCGTGTCTATTTTAACATCCATACCAACCCTGTCATCAACGGTGATCGACACATTGGACTGGCTTATCAGAAGTGGCCCGGCCTGATCAATCAAAGCGCTGGTATGCACAGATTCATATACAGGATTAAACTCCTTGTTGATCTCGCGGTAGGCTTCCACAAACTTCATCATACCCCGAGTCCGAGCTTCAATTGCATGCATACTAATCGCAATGTTCTTCTGATCCTTGGTGCCAAGTGATTTCAATTGACCCCTGTCCACTAGTTTTTCATTGACCACCTGAATCAGCGAGAGGATCGGAGTAGCAGAATTCATGATTTCATGTGTCATCACACTCATGAGTTTTTGATAGCTGTCCAGCTCATTTGCATCCAGCGTCGACCTAATATCAGTCATGGAGACCAATCGATAATCCTCCTTTTGCAGGGTGAAAGTTTCAATTTTAATCAGTATTCGTTGCTCGCCAATTCCCTCTACCACTTCGGCATCCACAGATCGATCCGATGTGAACAAGGTATAAATATCAGGAAATCGATCTCTCAAATTTTCTATTTTGATAAATGTTTCAAAGCCCAACATTGTCTTGATGGCCTTGCTGGAAAAGACAATTTCTCCATTTGTTCGATAACAAAAGAGCCCGATAGAGATGTGTCCCAAAACCATCTGAAGAAGTCGATCCTCTGCCTGCTTTTCGGTTTTGAGTTGTTCAAAACTCTCAGTAATAAGTTCAAAAGCCTCATCAAGCTGGCCTGATTCGGTTTGATTGACATAGTTCCTGTTAAAATCACGGTGCCTGATCGATAGAAGAAACTGCGACCAACTCCTTTCTAGACGCTGCAAGTGCCAGGTCATCTCGATTACAGCTATCAAAGCGAAGATTCCAAACATTATTGGGGTGATCACATAATCAGTTTGGAAATAGCTATAGACACCACCGACAAGACAAGCAGTAAGGATCACCACTCGAATCAGGATCAAAGCCAGTCCTTTGCTAAATGCCATACTTCTTCATTTTACGGTATAGTGTATTGCGCCCGATACCCAACTCTTGTGCGGCTCGACTGATGTTTCCCGAATGTCTCGCGATCATCTCTACAATTTTCTCCTTTTCCAGTTCATACAAATTATCAGACTCCCTCACCGTAAAATTCCTGATATCAAGCTGGCTTTCACCTCTATTTTCCATAATGACCATTCGCTCAATGGTGTTCTTCAATTCGCGGACATTCCCTGGCCAGCTGTGTTCTCTCATCCTGGTCATCTCTTCTTTTGACAATTCAAGATCCTTTGCATATTTCTGATTAAAGTATTTTAGAAAATGAACAATCAGCGGTTTTATGTCCTCCGTCCGATCTCTTAGCGGTGGGATCTCGATCGTCACTGTATTGATTCGGAAAAAAAGATTTTGCCTGAATTGCTTTACTTCAGTCAATTGATCGATAGACAAATGCGTTGCACTGATCACCCTCAGGTCCAGGGCCCTGGGTACATGCTCGCCAATACGAGTGACCTCTCGATTTTGTAATACCGACAGTAGCTTGGACTGCAGGTGCAATGGCAATTCACCAATCCCATCCAAAAACAATGTTCCGAAATTGGCCGTTTCAAGAAGTCCAGGTTTGTCCTCGCTCGCATCTGTGAATGAGCCTCTGGCGTGGCCAAACAGTGTGGATTCGAAAAGGCTATCCGTAATTGCACCCATATCTACATGGATGAAAGGATTCGCAACACGCCCCGATTCCTGGTGAATGAGACGAGCAATGACCTCTTTACCTGTACCATGTTCTCCCGTAATCAATATGGAAGCATCTGTGTTAGCCACTTTCAGCACCAAATCATGGATTTTCTGTATCGCTGTAGAAGTACCAGCAACATATTTTGCAGATCGGTTTAGATGATTTACAAGGACATTTTTTTCAGAAAGCGTGCTCGTTAGCTGCCTTTTTGAATGTGCAAGTGTATAAGCCGCCTTTACCGTCGCTATTAGTTTTTCGTTAGCAAAGGGCTTCTCAACAAAGTCCGTGGCACCGAGTTTAAGTGACCTGACTGCTACATCAACAAAACCATGTGCCGTTAACACAACAATGGAAATATGATCCCACTGATCTTTGATCCTGGAAATCCAGGCTAGTCCCTCTGCGCCATCGGAAGTTCCTATGACAAAATTGAGATCCAGAATAATCACCATTGCCTCGTTCTTGTTTAGCTGGTTTTCAAGTAGATTGGGGTGTTCGAGCGTTATCACTTCTCCAAAATCCTTCTCCAAAACCATTTTGATCGTGTGCAGCAAGATTGGATCATCATCTACAGCGATTATTTCCATAGTGAAAATATACGCAATTATGTGTTCCACCTTGGAACACTTGATTGTCCTTTTTCGATCACAAAAATCGATTCTTAGATTATCCTACCTACCTAACTTACTGATTATCTTATATTTAGGATATATGGCAGCCTTTTGGACATAACTATGTCAAAATCAATCGTATGATCCGAACTTATTTACTTTCTATTATCCGAAATCTTTGGAAAAATCGTGTCACATCGGCCATCAATGTGCTAGGTCTTACGTTGGGATTGAGCAGCATTTTGTTTTTGTATGTGCAGAGGAAATATGAAAGCAGCTTTGATATAAACCAACCAAATGCAGATCAGGTATATCGTGTAAATCTTACGCAGGCCTATCCAAACCGGCTCATGCAGGATGGAAATACGGAGTCGATGCTTGTGAAAGCGATGAGAAATGAATTTTCTGACCTTGCTGCGGTCATCCAGGTAATCGGACCCAGGGATGCGCTAGTGACCATCGAACCTGGCAGTACGACTGAACGGGTGTTTGAAGAGAGTCGGAATGTGTTTTTTGCTGACAGTGTGTTTCTGAAATATTTCGATTATGACTTTATTGCAGGAAACCCCAGAACAGCTCTGGATGAACCGAATGCCATCGTGCTTTCTTCAGAATTCGTCGAGAAGTATTACCCATCATTTGAAGGACGAGAGATTGATTTATTGGGTAAGGAAATTGAGCTCTATGATTCCCTTCGAACCATTATAACTGGAGTAATTGCTTCTCCGCCAAGCAATTCCAACTTTCCATTCAAGGCACTTGTATCTGCCGAGATTTACTATAAACTGACTCCCTGGGATCGAGACAACTGGGGTAATGTTTCAGGAGGTCTGACCTTTGCCGTTTTGGCACCGGGTCAAAAAGCAGAAGACATCGAGCGAAGGTTTCCTGCTTTGGTTGATAAATATCGCAATGAAGAAGATGCCAAAATTGTCAGCTACAGTTTGTTAAATCTGAAAGAGCTGCACGGAACCTCCACGTGGGGATTTGCGGGTAACTATACTACTCCAAAACCTATGGAAATAGGATTCCTGGCCGTGGGCCTCTTTATCCTACTTTCTGCCTGCATCAACTTTGTAAATCTGCAAACAGCACAATCAATCAACAGGTCAAGAGAAGTAGGTATCAGAAAAGTGATGGGCGGAACCCGTTTTCAATTAATTGTACAATTCCTTATAGAAACTGCCATGCTAACAACCATTTCATTTTTGTTTGCACTCTGGATCACAGAGCTGGTTTTGAATGGTTGGAATGAGCTCCTCTCCCTCGTTCACATGGATATGCAACTGGATTGGTCTGTTGTGACTTTTGGTGTGATCATAATATCCATTGTGACGATACTGGCAGGACTGTATCCCGCGATTAAGCTCTCCTCGTTTCAACCCTCTGAAGCACTGAAGAGTGGTTTTTCTGTTCTTTCGGGCAAAAAAGAGAGTTTCAATCTGCGACAAATTCTGGTTGTTACTCAATTTATCATTACACAAGTTCTAATCATAGGATCAATCGTAATCGCCTTTCAAATGGATTACTTTATTTCCAAGGATATGGGATTCACCAAAGAAGGGATACTCACGATCAAAGCATATGAGCCAGACCGTCAAAAGATCGATCGGCTGGTTCGTGGGTTGGAAGCCATGCCGGAGATTTCATCTTTCTCACTCAGTTCCGGCCCGCCTATGGACGGTGGTAGATACGGAACCGCATTTAAAGAAATTGGGCATGAAGAAAAAGGTGATATCAAAACGAACAATACGTTTATAGACCATCGGTTTTTGGAGAACTTTGAGATCGAATTGGTTGCAGGCAGAAACTTTCGGGAGGATGAATACAATGATACCCTTGAAGTATTCATAGTGAACGAGTCGCTGGCGAGGTTGCTAGAGGTAGAGAATGTAGAGGATGCAATAGGCAAACAACTGGAATGCTATGGAACAAAGGCACCTATTGTAGGTGTGGTGCGGGATTTTCACACGGAGACCTTCAGCGAAGAAATAGGCCCACTAATTATGTTTCCCCGGCACACGCGTGTCAATAGCGCAGACGTAAGAGTATCCGGCAGCAATTTATCCATGACGCTCGATAAACTTCGAGCGCTTTGGTTGGAAGTATTTCCGAACAGGACATTTGAGTACATGACCCTGGATGACTTTTTCCTTCAAGCCTATATTCTGGAAGACATCATGCTCAAGTGTATACGTTTATTCTCCATTGTAGCGATCATCATTGGCTGTCTTGGATTGTACGGCCTGGTCTCATTTCTCGCCATTAAGAAGACAAAAGAAATAGGGATAAGAAAAGTGCTGGGAGCTACCTACGGCCAAATTCTCTATATTTTTTCAAGAAGATTCTTTCTACTGATAATGATTGCTTTCGTACTCAGCGCGCCTTTGGGCTATCAGGCGATGGAGCTTTGGCTCAGCAATTATGCATATCGTATTTCGCTTGGATGGCCCGTTTTTGCACTTGGATTTCTGGCTACTCTACTGCTAACCGCAATTACCATAGGTTATATTTCGCTGAAAACTGCACGTGCAAATCCCGCTGAAACATTGCAGTTTGAGTAGTGATCGTTGATACTGGCTTTAAAGGACCGTTTTAACAGACATCAATCGGCCCTTTACCTACCCTTAAAAAATGACAATTTCACACCGGGCAGCAAGAGGCCATGGCCAAGCTGGCACAGATGCCTGGCGTGGTTCAAACCGAGATCAACAAGGTCGAGGCTCAGCACCGCAGCCTGTTTGTGGCTGGGTGGCGGCCGTTCATTGGCTGGGTATGCGGCACCGCTCTACTGTATAATTACATTTTACGAGATCTGCTAGCCTGGGGAATTAATGTCTTTGCTGCAGGAACTCCTATGCCTCCCGATCTGGCGGTGGAGCATTTGAATACCATCCTGTTCGGCATGTTAGGATTGGGAGCCTATCGAACAATTGAGAAAGCCAGAAAAGTGGCGAAGTGAAGCGCAAAAACCAACACACCTCGTTCCACTAAAGAGGTCTAACATCAGTAATATGGCAATGTGGGAAAATAGTGCAAAACTCCATCCAATATCCTAAGATATCATCCTACATTTGTTCTCATAAAAAAACCGGCAAGTGATCAGCTTACCGGTCCGTACTTTGATCCTGAACCCCCCGATATTGCGATATCGGGGTTTTTCATTTTACTTGATCAATAGATTACAAATATCCGTCATTACCATTGTTAATTGTCGTTTTCGCAGTTGCTAATTATAATCAATTTATCAAGATGATTGTCCACATTGTTGAAGATTGTGACCTACATCACTAACGTGTATGTGATTAAGTTTGCAAGAAAAAAGTTAAATCAGATGACTGAAGAACAAGGAGATCAAATAATTGAGCTACTAGAAATCATGAACGGAAAATTGGACTCAATCAGCCTAGATATGAACACTGTAGCATCAAATAGTGATAATATAAAATCACCTGTGCACGACTTAGATGATGTAATTAGGGAGATAATAGATTTGAAGACCACAATTTCTTAATCTAATTTTTCTTTGTTGGTGAAGTTATCACGCAACCGAGAACTTCCAAGCCGGTCGTCAATTCACTACCTTTATAGCAAACGGTTTCAGAAATGATAGATGACGATGGTACCTTCAAGTCGGTGCGCAAGAATTTCCTAGCCATCAACATTCTCATGTTCATCCTGATTTACACCAATCCGGCGCTGAGCAAACTGAGTTTTCAGAATGTCCCATTTACTGCTAGTCCGTCGGAGATCTACTTCGGGCTATGGCTTTTTTACCTCTATTATGCTGTGCGCTTCAGGCATGAATTCAAGAGTGTTTCAAAAAAATTTCAAGAGCAGTTCACTCCGTACTACCTAGCCAAATATCAACTTGAGGAGTTAGCCCTGAAAGAAATGAATGACTTAGCAGAGACCAAGAATCCTACTAAGATCTACGCTACTCCAGAAATAGAGAATGTCTCCCTTAGAATGGGTCAAGTAGTATACAGGTCAAATAGAAACTTCTACTATGTACACTCCGACGAAAGAGGCAAACTCGAACAAGGCGGCCAATTAGATCAGGTGGTTGTAAGACCTAAGTATTACATGTTCGCGTACTACAAGACAAAATATATTGATTTCACGTACGACCACAAAGAGTTTCTGTACTTTATGTTTCCCAAGGCATTCGCGTGGTTAACGATCCTCTATGGCTGCATCAACACAACTTGGGAGGGCAATCTGATTTTCGGCTGGATCATGGCCGTCTTGCTTTAAAAAGATTGGAGGCGTCTAACGCCCACCCGCCTAGACTTCTGGAAACTTCGTAGCTAAATCATCATTGTTGAACCGCCCGAGCTGCCGTAAGTAATTCATGGTGGTTTCAAGAGAAGCATGCCCACATTGTTCTTTCACGATGTGCGGATCCTTGGTGGCTTGATACAATTTACAAGCGCCAGTGTGCTTCCAGCTATAGAGGGTATGATCGGAACTAAGCCCCAGTGATTCCTTCACCTTCTTATATCGGTTGGTCCAGTGATTTAGGTAGCACATCTCAGGCCCGGGTTTATTGCCTTGAGCAAAGATGTAATAGTCCGGTGGATAGTCCCTCAGCCCCCATTCTTGAATGCCCCCCCGCAGGGGGTCTGGGATGACTGGGTAGTGCAGATCGGTCTTGCCGATTTCTGAAGTGATGATCAGCCGATTATCGGCTCGCAGGTGTTTGACCTGCAGGGCGCGGGCTTCGCGCTTGGGTCGCACGAAACAGTAGTACACAAACTGGCACAAGAGCCACAGGTGCGGGTCATTTTTAACCAGGTGCTCTTTGACCAGGGTAATCTGTTCATCGGTATAGACTTCATGAAAGGTGACTTTGGCCTTCATCTTGGGTACGTTCTCACTGGGGTCAAAGTCGATGATCTTTTCCCGGCGCAAGACATTGATTAGCGTTCGAAAGAAAGTTCGGTAGTTGTTGATGGAAGTGCCACTCAGCGGCTTACCAGTCTTTTTACTTACGTAGTCCCCCTTCAGGTAGTTAAATAGTCTATTGACTATCTGGTGATTAAAGAACTGGACTTTGGCTCGCCAGGCTCCCTGGGTCTTAAAGTATTTTTTGATGATACGAAGTGCTGCAGCATACTCATGGTAGGAAGAGCGGTTCACCTCGCCCTTTTTTATTTCAAGCGCGTACTCAAGGGCTTGCCCGATGGTGAGTGCTTCCTTTTTGCGCTGTTCGGCCTTGACCGCCTTAACCTGTTTTTCGTCCAGATCCGAATTTGTCACATAGCCAGCCTCCAGAAATTTATTGATTTCTGCTTTTAGCCGTTCGGCAATGACCATTCTGGCAGCGAATGTTTTCTTTTTATTGATGGTGCCGTAGTCCATTTTACGGACCAGAAGACCCTTGGCGAGGTCGTAGACGTAGAAAGAGACGTACCAGCGCTTGGTTAGATCGCCGCTGCGATCGGCAATTTCGGCGAGTTTAAAGGGGTATTTTGGGTGATCAAGAGGTGTGTCAATATGGGGATTTTTTGTGTCAATAATCTCGTAATCATCAAATAAGCCCCCCGAAGGGGGCTTTGTACCAAAGGAGGGAATCGAACCCTCACTCCCGAAGGAACACGAGTTTGAGTCGTGCGCGTCTACCAGTTCCGCCACTTTGGCATTTAGCTTAGCTTGCAGGCCGTAGCCTCAAGCGAAGGCCTGCAAAAGTATTTAATCGGTCAGTAGATTGCAACCTGAGCATCTATATTTGAAACATTATTCATGTCAGAAAAAGAATTGCAATACGCCAGGTTTTCCCAGCGCTTGATGGCGCATAACATCGATCTTCTCCCTATCCTGCTACTTCTGTACGGTTCTACCTTTATTCTCCCTAAAATTGGAATTGACTGGCTCTTCTTTCTCCTCATTTACCTTACCTACAATATTGCCTTTGAACTAAGTGGATGGCAAGCCACACCTGGCAAGCGATGGACAAAAATTCATGTGCAAATTGACGGTGATCGTCGGCAGCCACATCGAATTATTTTGAGAAATGTTCTGAAGATATTTTCACTGCTCATTTTCTTTCTGGGATTCGTCTTGATCATTTTCAATAGTCGTCGAAAAGGCTTACATGATTATCTGGCAGGTACGGTGGTACTATTCGATGAACATTAGCTTTATTTTTACCAATTTCTGAGCTGGAATTTGAAAATATCCTATCTTTCAGGTCTGATTGTAAATTGACAAAATCTAAGTATGAGCGACCAACTATCACCAATTAAACGGTTCGAGAATTTTTTTGAAGGTTTCATGTTCTGGAGTAGATGGGTACAAGCCCCTCTCTACGCAGGACTAATTATCGCATCGTTCTTCTATCTCTTCAAATTCTTTCAGGAACTACTTCATATAATTAACTACACAGTTTCATGGCATGAAACAGAGATGATGCTTGGCGTTTTGAGTCTGGTGGATATCTCCATGGTTATGAACCTTGTGGTGATGGTGACTATTGGAGGGTATTCCATTTTCACAAGCAGAATTGACGTGGACATGCACGACGATAAACCCCTGTGGCTTGAAGGACTGGATGCTGGTATGTTGAAAATTAAGCTTGCAACTTCTCTTGCCTCCATTTCTGGGGTTCAGCTATTGAAAACTTTCATTGATTATAGGGCAGAAGTTGAAAAAACAAATTCAGAAAGTGTCATAATGGAGATCGTCATTCATATGGTATTCATTACCTCTGCATTGTTGTTGGCACAGACGGAAAAAATTGTGCACAGCTACCATGGTCCTTCAGATAATCTTGACGACCATTAAGAAGACTAATTAAATTTTTCTTTCGAAAAAGGGCATCCATGCGAATGCCCTTTTTTTATTTCTTAATCCCGTCAATTATTACAAGTCAACACCTATTTTTGTGCTCTCTTTAGCGCACGTGGCGAAACTGGTAGACGCGCCAGCTTGAGGGGCTGGTGGGAGCAATCCCGTGGAAGTTCGAATCTTCTCGTGCGCACTGTTCTACCCTATATGGCCTTCTACACTTACGTTATACTAAGTCAAAAGACTGGAAACATGTACAAGGGTCATAGCAGTAATCTGTCGAATAGATTGAAACAGCACAATGCAGGAAAGACCAGAAGCACTAAAAATGGAGCTCCCTGGAATTTGATATACTTTGAAGTTTTTCCGACTAGAATTGAGGCTATTCAAAGAGAAAAGTATTTCAAAACGTCCTCAGGCAGAAGATTCCTCCAATCCTTGGAGCTAGGAGCAATCCTGGAAGTTCCCTGCCCGACTGACACCGAACCCACTTGATGATTTTGAATTCAAATGAATCATTGCAAATTCAATTGAATTTATCTGTTACCCGGTCAGGCGGCGAATCTTCTCGTGCCTGCCCGAAAGTTCAGGCGGGCGCACTTTTCTATCCTCAATGAGCTTCTACACTTACGTCATACTAAGTCAAAAGACTGGAAACATGTACAAGGGTCATAGCAGTAATCTGTCGAATAGATTGAAACAGCACAATGCAGGAAAGACCAGAAGCACTAAAAATGGAGCTCCCTGGAATTTGATATACTTTGAAGTTTTTCCGACTAGAATTGAGGCTATTCAAAGAGAAAAGTATTTCAAAACGTCCTCAGGCAGAAGATTCCTCCAATCCTTGGAGCTAGGAGCAATCCTGGAAGTTCCCTGCCCGACTGACACCGAACCCACTTGATGATTTTGAATTCAAATGAATCATTGCAAATTCAATTGAATTTATCTGTTACCCGGTCAGGCGGCGAATCTTCTCGTGCCTGCCCGAAAGTTCAGGCGGGCGCACTTTTCTATCCTCAATGAGCTTCTACACTTACGTCATACTAAGTCAAAAGACTGGAAACATGTACAAGGGTCATAGCAGTAATCTGTCGAATAGATTGAAACAGCACAATGCAGGAAAGACCAGAAGCACTAAAAATGGAGCTCCCTGGAATTTGATATACTTTGAAGTTTTTCCGACTAGAATTGAGGCTATTCAAAGAGAAAAGTATTTCAAAACGTCCTCAGGCAGAAGATTCCTCCAATCCTTGGAGCTAGGAGCAATCCTGGAAGTTCCCTGCCCGACTGACACCGAACCCACTTGATGATTTTGAATTCAAATGAATCATTGCAAATTCAATTGAATTTATCTGTTACCCGGTCAGGCGGGGAATCTTCTCGTGCCTGCCCGAAAGTTCAGGCGGGCGCACTTTTAGTTGCAGTTCATTTTCATTTCTTCGAAATGAACCTATTCATTCCGCCAGACGACATCTGAAAACCAGTTCAGTTTGTCTCTGAAAGTTTCAACTTCACTAAACCCCGTCTGCTTTGCCAATTCGCTGAGCTGGACTTGGTCATACTTTTTTGAGATTTCCATGAAAATGGCTTCCCAAGCTCGAAAGTGAATCTGCTCCCCTGAGACTTCTACGTCCTGTCGAGTCTTGCTAATAAGATAGCTTCTACACTCTCCTGTTTGAGGATTATAATAGGGATAATGCATGAATTGATCGCGATCAAAATTAGCATCCAACTCCCTGTTTATTCTATCCAGAAGATTGAGGTTAAATTCTTTTGTGACTCCCATCGAGTCATTGTATGCAGCTAAAATGTGCGCTGGGTCTTTCTTCAAGTCTACTCCCATAAACAGCATGTCCGCAGGTTTCAGTTGGCCTCTCAAGCTGGACAGAAACGATATGGCTTCCTCTTGCGAAAAATTACCAATATTCGATCCCAAGAAAAACACAATATCTTTTTCTGGACGTGCGGAGATTTCAGCTAAAGCTTCAAAGTAGTCGCCCTGATATGCCGCCAGTTTCAAATCTGGAATTTCAGAGAGTAAGTTCTCTTCAAGAATTTCCAGCACATTCCCCGAAATATCTACTGGGGTATAGGTAAAGTCCACTCCACTTTCCATGAAGTGTTTCAAAAGAACCTTCGTTTTCAACCCGTCGCCCGCACCCAATTCTATAATTCTGAAGGGCTCACCGTCAGAGATGGTATCCAATATTCCCTGCTTGTGACTAGTGAATATCTCCAACTCTTTGTTGGTCAGATAATAATCATCCAGATGCATGATTTGCTGAAAAAACTCATCACCCATTGCATCATAGAAGTACTTCGAGGGCAGTGATTTATTTACTTTTCCTAGTCCAGAAAGAACGTCTTCTTCAAAGGTCGATAGCGAATCAACAACTGATTCTTCGTGATTGGTTTCCATTTACTATATGTGCTTCGCTAACCTGATCCCACTAAATAGCCATCTCAGATGCGGGTGAAAAAAATTGCGATACGTTGATCTAATATGATCTTTAGGTGTTGCGTAAGACCCCCCTCTCAATACCAGTTGGTTCACCATGAATTTCCCATTGTATTCACCAAGGGCTCCTTCCGCAACCTCAAAAAATGGATAAGCGACGTATGGGCTCGATGTCCATTCCCAGAGGTTTCCCAAAAATCCGTAATCTTCAGACTGTATCGGTCTGAAACTCTTAGATTCAACAAAATTAGAGGTGTTACTAATGTCAGGGTTATATTTTTTGCAAGCTACTTCCCACTCTTGTTCGCTGGGCAAGCGAGCACCTTTCCATCTGGCAAATGCATCAGCTTCATAATATGAAACATGAGAAACTGGGTCGTCCATACTCACCTTTTCATAGCCACTCAAGGTGTAGTGCCACCACTCTCCTTCTTCCATTGCCCAATACCGTGGACCTTTTATGCTCTCATTTTGGACCCAATCCCATGCTTCATGCAACCAAAATTGAAATGATTCATACCCCCCGGCTGCCATAAACTCCAAATACTCAGCGTTGGTCACAAGTTTTGAAGAAATCTCATACTCATGAAGGAAAACCTTATGAAGCCCCCTCTCATTGTCAAAATGGAAATCAGTCCCTTCGTGACCTATTTCATAGATTCCCTCTTCTATCTTAAGCCACTCCTGAGATGTCGGCTGACTCTGAATTTTGGCTGACGGTCTAAAAACTGGATTAAGTGGGTTGTCACCCAAAATTCTTTTGATGTCATATAGAAACAATTCCTGATGCTGTTGCTCATGATTGACTCCGAGCTCTATAACCTTTAGCAACTCTGTGGACAAATCATTGTTAGCCATAAATGAAACCATGTGCTCCTCCACATATTCACGGTATCTGAAAATTTCTTTGACTGTTGGACGTGTGAGCTGTCCTCTATTTGCGCGGGTCCATCTTTCTCCGGCAGCTACATAATAGCTATTAAAAAGATAATTGAATTTCGGATGAAATGGCTTGTACTCCTTGAGGTGAGGGGCTAAGATAAAATTCTCAAAAAACCAGGTGGTATGACCCAAATGCCATTTCAACGGACTGACGTCGACAACAGGTTGTACGACAAAATCCTCGACTTCCAGGGTTTCGCAGAGGAATCTTGTCTGCGCTCTTGTTTCCTTAAAACGTTTAGGTATGTCTACCTCTTTGATAATTGCCAACTCCAACTGCCAGATGCTTTTTTGTTCAAGTTATAAATCCTGACGAATCTAGCACTGATTTTCGGACTTAAATTAAAAAAATCCCGTCCAATGTAGGACGGGATACCAACTAACCAAAACTCAATTACTACCAAGTAACTTTGTAATAGTTTGATGGCAACATCCTTGCCAAACACATAGAAATCTATATTGAGCATCCAAAATCACGGTGTATTTAACATTTTTTCACATCAAAGCTTGCCTCAAGCAATCTGGGAACAAAAAAAAGCCACTCACCGAATAGCCATTTTTGAACAAAAAATCTCAAAACCCTCATTGGCAAGCAGTAGTTCTTGCCTCCGCTGGAAAATGTTATCCCATTAACTTTTTGTACTTTATGCGGGTTGGTGCCTCATCACCCAACCTTTTCTTTCTATTTTCCTCATAATCGGAGAAATTCCCCTCAAACCAATACACCTGAGAATTTCCCTCAAAAGCCAAAATATGAGTGGCGATTCTATCTAAAAACCACCTGTCGTGAGAAATCACAACTGCACATCCTCCAAAATTTTCCAAGGCCTCCTCAAGTGCCCTGAGCGTATTCACATCTAGATCATTTGTGGGTTCATCTAAGAGAATAAGATTTGCACCCTTTTTTAGGGTCAGGGCCAGGTGGACACGGTTTCGCTCGCCACCCGAGAGCTTGTCAATAGTTTTCCCCTGATCTGGGCCTGTGAAGTTAAACTTGCTCACGTAGGCTCTGGCGTTCAGTTCTTTTCCGCCAAGGTCGATAATCTCGCTTCCTTCGGATATTGTTTCAAAGACAGTTTTAGTGGGGTCCAGCGTGTCGTGCTCTTGATCGACGTAGCTCATCACCACAGTCTCTCCTACTTCGAAACTCCCATTATCCGGTTTTTCTTTATCAGTGATCAGCTTGAATAGTGTTGATTTCCCTGCCCCATTCGGTCCAATAACACCGACAATACCTCCTTGGGGTAAGTTAAATGTCAGGTCTTCGAATAGTAGTTTCTCTCCAAATGCCTTCGAAACGCCATTGACTTCTATCACTTTGGCTCCCAGTCTCGGACCAGGTGGAATGTAAAGTTCCAGGTCTTTTTCTCGCTCCTTTGCTTCCTGTCCCAGCAATTTATCGTAGGCACTAATCCGAGCTTTCGCCTTAGCCTGTCTTCCTTTCGGACTCATTCGCACCCATTCCAATTCTCGTTCAAGGGTCTTCTGACGCTTCGATTCTTGCTTGTCTTCTTGCGCTAATCTTTTCTGCTTTTGGTCCAACCAACTAGAGTAGTTGCCTTTCCACGGAATTCCTTCTCCACGATCCAACTCCAAAATCCAGCCTGCCACGTTGTCCAAAAAATAACGATCATGCGTCACGGCAATCACTGTCCCTTCATATTGTTGAAGGTGTTGTTCAAGCCAAAGAACAGACTCAGCATCCAGATGATTTGTAGGTTCATCAAGTAAAAGCACATCGGGCTGTTCTAGCAGCAATCTACAGAGAGCCACCCTCCGCTTCTCTCCCCCCGACAAGTTCTTAATAACGGCATCTTCAGGCGGTGTTCTCAGAGCATCCATTGCGCGCTGTAGTTTATGATCCAACTCCCAGGCTCCGGTAGCGTCGAGTTTTTCTTGTAACTCTCCTTGCCTTTCTATCAGCTTGTTCATTTTATCCGGATCCTCCAGAATCTCGGGCTCAGCAAATTTCGCATTTACTTCCTCGTACTCCTGTAGAAGTCCATTCACCTCTTTAGCTCCTTCTCGCACAACCTCAATAACAGTTTTTTCCAGATCTAGCTCTGGCTCTTGCTCCAACATACCCACGGTGAAACCAGGAGAAAAAACAACGTCACCCTGAAATTCTTTGTCAAGTCCCGCAATTATTTTCAACAAAGAAGATTTACCAGACCCATTTAATCCAAGAACTCCTATTTTAGCTCCATAAAAAAAAGAGAGATATATATTCTTAAGTACTTGTTTTTGCGGTGGGTAAATCTTGTTTACTCCCGACATAGAGAAGATAATCTTTTCGTCTGACATGCTTAAGTTTGATTAGTAATCGAATATAGCACCCATTTAGAAATTACACCTAAACTTGAAAAACTCAGAAGTTCCTTTTGGCTATGAAAAAGACGGACACCTCTACTTGTCTGGATGGTTAGGAAACCCAGACCGACAAATAGGAGAGGTTAGAGATAAGGATATTCCAACGTCTGCGCATTTCTTTGTAAATAGATATGAAGATTTGAAAAAAAAGATAGAGGAAGTGATCGAAAAAATTGACTCAACTGAGAACAAAGGATCATTCCTTATGAAACTCCTTCATCTAAAGGAGCAACTCCCAAAACATGCCGGACTCGGCGACTACCAATCGCTATTTGAGCAGGTTTCCAAATACGAATTACTGGTAACCGACCTTATAAAGAAGAATCGTGAACGAAACTCGGAGATAAAAAGCGCACTTATTGAAGAAGTGAAAGTTGCTGTTGAGGTCATCAACTGGAAAGAAGGAACCGAATTGGTCAATGATCTTAAGGCTAAATGGATAAAAACGGGGAACGCTGAGGAAGGCAAGAATGAGCAGCTTGAAGAGGAATTCTGGGAAATTGTAAAGAATTTTTTCGATCGTAAGAAAAATTTCTACGAAGACAAGCAGAAGCTACTCGAGCTTAGACAGAAGAAATATGGAGAACTTGTCGTTGAAGCAGAAAAGACCAAAGAACTATATGGTAAAAGAAAGTTCGACCGCATAAAAGAGCTAAGAGAAATATGGAAAGGTATTGGCGGAGTACCCAACGACGTGTTTGCTCCTCTTCATGAAAAGTTTAATTCGCATCTTCGAGAACAGAGTTCCTCAGGTACAGATTACGCTGATGCGCTACGTTTTCTGGAAGCAATTCACAAAGGAGAGACTCCCTTCGAAAAAGACGTAGTTGATCGAATCAAGCAAAAAGTCTATAAGGATAAGGGAAGAAACCCAAGCAAAGGGAAAATTCTAGAACTCATTCAGCTATTGGGTGAGCGAGAATTTGTAAATAAACTCTCGCACAAAAGGTTCCCAGACTTCGCAAGCCTGGAAGCTGGCAAGAAGAAAAGTATCAGAGCAGGCATCGTCAAAGACCTTCTGTCCAGAGACAAGGAAGAGCTTAAACTTTTCGAGGAAAACTCTTCAAACTTTACGTCACGTGATGGAAGTATGAACAAAATGCTTGACGGAAAATTAAGAGGTCAGAAAAGGAAAATTGCAATCAAAGAGAAGCTCCTCGAATGGATTGAAGATGACGAATTCTAACTTTTTAGAAACTTTTCTTTTTAGAATAGTGTATGAGTTTTTATCTTTCTATCGATTGGTAAATAATTAAGAATTTGTTTTCTGCATAATAAATTTATATTTGCGCGCATTATTAAAAAAGGACATTAAATAGAAGGTAGATATGTACTGGACACTAGAACTTGCATCTTATTTAGAAGACGCTCCTTGGCCTGCCTCTAAGGACGAATTGATAGACTTTTCTATCAGATCAGGAGCGCCACTTGAGGTTGTTGAAAACTTGCAAGAGCTTGAGGATGATGGGCAGCCTTTTGAAAACATCGAGGAGATTTGGCCGGATTATCCCACGAAAGAAGATTTCTTCTTTAATGAGGACGAATATTAGCTAGCTTAGAAAAATATTTCAGTATAGAAACTCCCTCTGCTTCAGATGGAGTTTTTTATTTTATATCCTCTTGAGTTGTTATTTTAATATTAGAATAGTCACCTTCAACTAGCTTCACATTGTTTCCTGCCATTTCAAATACAGTAGCATCATCAGAGAATACGCCCCGCACTTCCTCGTATGCTGCTCTTATCCTTGATACTTGGAATGTTTGAGGAGTTTGAACAAGAACAAATTCAGAACGATCTCTGAATTCCGAATAGTCAGTTCCTACTTTCTTTCGAATTGAATCCTTAAGCTCAACAGCCGCTACCCCGCTTCCAAATTTGAGCGCTGACTTAAAGCAACGCTCAATAGTATCAACGCTAACGAAAGGACGTACAGCATCATGAATGGCAATCAGCCCATCACCATCTACGGTGTTGAGTCCTGCCAGGACAGAGGCAGTTCTAGTCTCTCCGCCCGCCACAACCATTATTTCTTCCGATGCAAAATACTTACTGTGGATCTTTTCCCATTCACCAAAATGATCTTTAGGAAGAGCCAAAATAATCTTGATGGGTCCGACCAATAGGAATTTCTCCACTGTGTGCGCCAAAATTGGTTTTCCATCCAGTTCCAAAAATTGCTTAGGTCTGGTCGAATTCATTCGACTCCCTTTCCCTCCAGCAACTATTAGGGCATGTTTTTCCATTTAGTTAATCATCCTCGTTTTGAGTATTTGATTTGCTTCTGAACCGCAATTTCATTCTTAAAAAAGCTTAAAAATATAAGGTTAATGCTGATTGTTTACAACAAATGCATTATAGATGATGCCATATATACAGAAATAGGGCTATTTTCGTCCTAGATTATTTAACCAAAAAAAGTAGTTATGAAAAGAACTTTACTTTTATCTTATTTTTTAACGTTCGTGTTTGCTTTCAGTGCCTTGGCACAGCAAACCGTAACTGGAACGGTCACTGACGACTCAGGTGAAGGCCTTCCGGGTGTGAACGTTGTGATTAAAGGCACCACAGAGGGTGCAACGACAGACCTTGATGGAAATTTCAGATTGTCTGTAGCAGGAAATGAAACTGTGTTGGTGTTTTCATTCGTTGGAATGGATCCACAAGAAATCACAGTGGGATCACGAACTGTAATTGATGTCTCAATGGCTTCAAGTGCTACAGAGCTAGCGGAACTCGTGGTTGTCGGATATGGAACCCAATCAAAGCGATTCATGACCGATAACGTAGCGAAACTTAGCGCTGAGGATATTTCTGGAGTTCCGATTCCAAGTTTCCAAAATGCGCTTTCTGGAAAAGCTGCCGGAGTTCGAGTGACGCAGCAAAACGGGAAAGTAGAATCAGGCATTTCTGTTAGTATCAGGGGTCAGGCTAGTGTATCTGCCAGTAGCCAGCCTTTGTTCGTATTGGATGGAGTACCATTGATTAACGACAATGAATCTCAAAACACTTCCGCTGTGAATCCATTGCTATCGATACCAGCAAGCGATATTGAAAGCATCAGTATTCTAAAAGATGCATCTTCAGCTGCTATATATGGAGCAAGAGGAGCAAATGGAGTAGTTATTATTACTACTAAAAGGGGAAAAGAAGGAAAAGCTCAATTTTCGCTAAATGTTTCGGGTGGAATAAGTAGTCCGACCAACACTAGAGATTGGCTGAATTCTGAGCAGTATATTGAGCTATTTTTGGAAGCGGGTGATAATGCGTCCTGGACGGATCGAACATTTGTAGAAGCTCGTTTCGATCGTTATTCTAACGGCACATGGGGAACCCCTGACCAGTTTGACACTGATTGGGAAGATGTTGCTTTCCAAGATGGTCATGTAAAAGACGTTGATTTCTCAGTATCTGGAGGAAACAATGGCTCGACCTATTTCCTTGGTGCTTCGTATAACGAAACGAAGGGAATTATTAGAAGTAACGAATTGGAAAGGTTTAGCGGAAGAGCTAATCTCTCCCAAAAAATAAATGACAAATTCACAACGGGAATTAATTTCAATTTCTCACGTGTAACTATAGATCGTGTTGCGAATGACAATGCATTTACAACACCTTTGCAGGCCATTGCCCAATCTCCACTATCCCCGACACACTTTGGAGCCTCTGACTTGGCCAACACCGGAGAATCAGGTCCTTTTACTAGAACAGTTTATGCCAACTTCCTTCTTCAGGATGAATTTGGTTCTTATGAAACAATTGTTACTAGATCGATTGGAAAACTGTTCGGCCAATACAAATTCACTGATTGGCTGAAATTTAACACAGATTTTGCCTACGATATCTTTAATCAAACAGAAGACAGGTGGGATGGAAGTCGAGTACCTTTCCAATCAACAGAAGGGCAGGCTTTTGCATCAAACGTGTTCACCACAAATTATGTTTGGTCCAACTATGCAACGTTTGATAAAGTATTTGATGCTCATAGTCTAAACCTTGTAGTTGGAACTGAGTATAATCAGTCGAACAGAAGGTACACAGATGTCACAGCTACTAACTTCCCATCGGATGATTTGCAAACGGTAACTAGTGGTGCAACAATTTCAGCAGGAAATGGGACTAAGACAGCTTACGCTTTCGTGGGTTTCTTTGCCAGAGCACAATACTCGTTCCAGGACAAGTACATTGTGAATGCAAGCGTCCGACGTGATGGATCTTCCCGATTTGGAAGCGATAACCAATACGGAACCTTCCCAGCAGTCTCTGTCGGTTGGATTCTTTCAGAGGAAAGCTTTTTGGATAACTTGTCCGCACTTTCTTTCCTTAAATTAAGAGCAAGCTACGGGGAACTGGGTAACTCGGAAATAGGAAACTTTGCCTCCAGAGGATTGTTCCAGGGAGTGTCATACAACCAACGTCCTGGATTGGTTCCAACTCAACCTGGAAACAATTTGCTTGGTTGGGAATCTTCAAAGCAAACGGATATCGGAATTGAGTTCGGCTTGATGGACGGAAGAATTTCTGGAGAAATCGACTATTATAAAAAAGATTCTGAAGGTCTTTTGTTTAACGTTCCTTTGGTTCCATCTTCTGGGCCAAATAACGAAAATGGTAACAATGGCACTATCAGTCGAAACATCGGTGATTTGGAAAACACAGGAGTCGAGATTCTTCTTAATGGTGACGTTATACAAGGTGGAGATCTAACCTGGAATGTTGGATTCAACATTGCAAAAAACAAAAACGAGGCGGTTGCAATTCCGGAAGGAAATGACATCGTTAGTGGAAGAAATCTTATTCGAGAAGGAGAAACATTAAACTCGCTCTACTTGATAGAGTATGCAGGTGTAGATCCCGCAAATGGAGATGCACTGTATTACACAAATACCGAGAATGCTGACGGATCAATTGACAGAAGTACGACGAATGATCCCAATGCAGCAGATAGAATTGTCGCAGGTTCTCCAGTTCCGGAATGGATTGGTGGTTTGACAAGTTCTGTTCGCTACAAGAATTTTGATTTTTCATTTACATTCCAAGGCGAATGGGGAGCAAGTATCTACAACGGTGGCGGTCGATTCCAGTCAGCAAATGCAGATTGGTTTGACAATCAGACAACGGATCAGATGGACAGATGGCAAAACCCAGGAGACATCACGAATGTACCACAAGCTAGACTTGGTGAGGGTAACGGATCTAGTCACTCTACAAGATGGATTCAAGATGCTGATTTTATCAGACTACGTAATGTGACGTTGGCATACAATCTTCCAAATAGTTTACTTAGCAATACAGGGTTGACGTCTGTTCGAGTATATGCAACGGCAATAAATGCACTGACATTCACAGATTATGATGGGTATGATCCTGAAGCTCGTCAAGATGCTGCGGCCAGAACTAGCACTCCAGGACAAGGGCAAACATTTTATTCTGCCCCAGCTGCGAAAACCTTCACGTTAGGTGTAAATGTCAAATTTTAAATTAGGGAATAATGAAAAAGAATATATATATACTATCTGTTTGTCTTCTGGCTCTGTGGAGTTGTGACGACAGACTGAATATCGAACCTGCTCAAAGCATTTCAGTTGAAGCAGCACTTTCCTCTGAAGCTAATATTAAGGGGATATTGATTGGTGCATACAATGAAGCCGGGGAGGATGATTCATATGGTGGTCAGCTTCAAGTTATCTCTGACTTGTTGGGTGCTACCAACCAGTTGACATGGCAAGGAACGTTCATTCAGCCGAGAGAATTTTTCCAAAAAGGAATCTTGGTTGACAATACATGGGCAGAGCAAGCCTGGAGAAATGGTTATGAGACCATCAATCAGGTAAACCTTGTGATCGATAATATTGATATTATAGAAGACGCAGCAGAAGCAGACAGAGTTGAGGGAGAAGCTAAATTCCTTCGGGGTCTAACATACTTCGACCTTGTCAGACACTTTGGCATCTCTTGGGGAGCATCTAACACCGCTCCTAATAGTGGTGTTCCGCTACAATTGACAGGAATAGTTGACTACTCTGCTGACCAGAGTATCGCCAGAAGTACCGTTGCGGATATTTATGCGCAGGTGATTTCCGACTTAACATCAGCAATGGCATTATTACCGGCAACTAATGACGAATTTGCAGACGCTTTTGCGGCTGAGGCTTTGCTTGCAAGGGTGTATTTACAGCAAGGCAATTATGCAGCTGCAAGAGATGCGGCCGACAATGTAATTGCTAATAGTGGCCACTCAATGGCAGCAACTTTTGCTGGGGCATTCAATAACGATTCCGACGGATCAGAAGATGTGTTTACATTTCAAGTAACAAATCAGACTGGCGCGAATGACCTTGTAATTTATTACGCTGATCAGCCAACTGGTGGAAGGCAGGGGGATATTGCCGTTGCAGCAGGTTATACTGCGCTATTTGACGATCCGGTTAATGATGATCGTGCATCATTTACATATGTAAGTGTTGATAACGGATTGGATTTGACACTCAAATATTCAAATCAGTTTGCGAATGTAGCAGTAATCAGATTAGCAGAAATGCACTTGATCAGAGCAGAAAGTAACGAGCGTTTAGGAACATCTATAGGAGCAACACCTGCAGATGATATCAATCTAAATATCCGAGCACGTTCAAATGCACCAGCATTGGCTGTTGTTGATGTGGCGGCTATCTTGAATGAACGTCAGTTGGAACTTGGCTTTGAGGGATTCCTAATCCACGATTTGAAACGAACTGGAACTGCTGTTGGTACCATTCCCGCAGCTGATCCTAGTCTAGTTGTACCGATTCCTCAGGATGAGATGGATACAAATCCATTGATGGTGCAAAGTCTTGGTTACAATTAAGGATTAATGCATTAAAAAAGGGGGTTGTCGCTGGCAACCCCCTTTTTTATTTAGTCTCCTTTCGGTATCCATTACTTATTCAGCACAATTCCCATCTTAAATGACGATCCGACATTGCGATACTTGAATTCAGTAAAATCAGATTGAATTGCGGTAGAGGAATAGTCATATTCAATCAATAAGTCAGTGGCATTGATAAACGGGAATTTTACTCCTAATCCCATAAAAAATCCAGTTTCTATTTAGCCCCATTACCAAAATAAAATGGTCTTGTAGAAATATCGGAAGATCGACGAATATTGGCTTTTGAAAATAGGCATCTTCAAAGTTGATCAGTTTTCCAAATATACCTCCTATTCGAATTGAAGTTGTAATGTGGCGAAGCTCTCGCTGGTATCCCACGAACGGTTTTATTTCAAAATATTTGAGATCAAAATCGATTGTGTAATCTTCACTGGTGAAGGAGTTTTCAAAATGCACTTCTTCGGAGGCACCCTTGGAATTGAAACTGAACTCTAAACCATACAACAAATTATCATTAAGCCTTGGAAAATCGATGTACAAAGCAACTTCGAACAACAAAGAGCTTTTACCGACAGGGTCTTCAAATGCCGGAAATGCCACTCCTAATTGATTATCCGCTCGACCCTTTACTTTGATATCATAAAATCCATACCCAACAAATAGTACAGGAGTTACATGGGTCCTCAATTTTTGTCTAGAGGGGTTTGATGTGCCAAGACTATTTGGTTTTCTACAAGAATTATAGTTTCTCACAATCTTAGCAATAACATTTATTGAAAAGTTCTTCCTAATTTCGTGATTACCACAATCATTAGTCAGTACGGTCAGCTTTCCAACAAAATCATAATTCTGACTTTCAAATTCCTGTCCGTTAACTACTTTACTAACCCTTCCATGGCCCAGTTCATAAAAATCATTCCCCTTTTCAACAAAGGCGCGCTCCGTAGCTTTCAGGTAATAAAGTGACAGTACTCCGCTTTCCATGATCTCTACTGGTTCCAGCTGACCATCAATTTTTTTGTTTGTATAAACAAAACCATTATTCATGAAGCCTTTCAATAACTCCAGATTGAATTGTCGCTTTTCAGTCCCATTAAGAAATAGTTCTCCCACTTTTGGTTATGTCACCATGTATGGTATCTCCTTCCAGCGTTATCAAATATTCGGATTGACTAACTCCCAGGAATGATTGTAGGAGCAGCCCAACACAAATTAATCTTTTGGCTTTTTGCATAGCACAAAACAAGCAAGAATTTTATTGAATATTACACGCACCTACTTTAAAAACGTCTAGAGCATTGGGAATTCGAACAATACAATAGCATGGTGTACAACTATGAGCTCTTGCAATCCTATAACAGCAATGTGAAGTGTCTCAGATCGATTTGATCCTTAAGACCTAGCAGTCGATTGAAAATAATACGTCAGATTAAACCTATTCTGAAATAATCTCTTATTTCCTGCAAAACCACCAAGTCTATATGGAATAGATTTATTCATGAAATGGGGCTTTCTGACTTTTCCTTCTCCTTATATTTGATCCCATGAAAGCCCACTCACTTGCATTGCTATTCTTATGCCCTCTAATAACCATATCACAGGTTCAGTTTACCGATGTAAGTTCCTCCAAAGGATTTGTCTCTTTCAATCCAGTTTCTAAGTTTGGGAGCGGTGTAGCAGCAGCTGATTATGATAATGATGGTGATATAGATTTGTACATACTATCCGATGAGAGCTCTACCAATATGTTATACAGAAATGCAGGAAACGGTGATTTTGAGCTGTTGCAATCGGAGGTTTCAGTACTCATGAATAGTAGAGCTGCTTTGTGGTTTGACTATAATGGAGATCATCTTCTGGATTTGATTGTAGCTGGTGATTGTCTTGGGAACTCAGACCCCTGTCCTGATCAAAATCATCTCCTCCTTTTCAAGCAAACTCAAAATGAGTCCTTTGAAAATGTTACGTCACAATCAGGGTTAGTATCAGGCAGAAATATTCAAGGGATTTTCGGTGGGATGGCAACCGGCGATATCAATAATGATGGTTTCTTAGACCTGATCATGGGTTACTGGAACGGAGACGTGCATTTATTTTTGAATAATGGTAATGGGGGTTTCGAGGAGATTTCAGAAAATCTGGGACTATCCAAACTCTCAAGATATTGGCAGCCTTTGATTTTTGATATTAATGGAAATGGTTGGCCTGATATTTACTTAACCGTGGATAACGATCCAAATCTTTTGTGGAGAAACAATGCCAATGGTTCTTTTGATGAGGTTGGAGCAGAGTTAGGACTTGACAACAATCACAATGATATGGGGATCTGTTTGGGAGACTTTGATAATGATGATGATTTGGATATATATATATCCAATATTGAACGTGATTTAGATGGTAAGCATAATGCTCTGTTTGAAAACATCGGCTCAGGAGCTCAAGTAGCATTCTCAGAAGTTTCTAAAACAGCAGGGGTAAGCTCAGGGGGATGGGGATGGGGAATCACCTTCCTGGACGCTGATAATGATATGTTATTAGATCTTGCAGCGACCAATGGTCCTGTTGATACCTATCCAATAAATGATAAATCGAAATTTTGGAAAAATAACGGAGACAAGACATTTACAGACATCTCTAGTAGTGCCCGCTTCAACTCTGATCAAGACGGAACAACTTTGATTTCATTGGACTATGATCGAGATGGCGACTTAGATCTGCTGCAAACGCTCAAAGAAAATCAAGCTCCAGTACCTGTGAAACTCCTGGAAAATCAATTGAATACTTCATCGGAGTTTGGGAATTATTTAGTTGTTAAACCCCGCATGAATGGGACAAATCACTGGGCCATTGGAACTAAGATAAGTGTTAAAACAGGGACTGACATTCAATCAAGGGCTGTTACTTCTGGAGGTAGTTTTTATGGGCAAGAACCAGCTGAAGCATTTTTTGGTCTAGGCACAATCACGCTGGTGGACGAAGTTTCTGTTACTTGGCCTGGGGGTGCCAAAAGCACTTTTTCGAATGTCTCCTCAAACCAAATTTTAATTGTTGAGGACATGGCAATTCTTCATAAGCCGGGCCTCCTAACAGCGGAAGTCTCAGAAACCTTAAAGCCTGAATTAAAATGGGGGCATATGTCAACTCGTGAAACAGAATTCATCATCGAACGAGCAGAATCACTTGACTTCAATGATTTTTCATCATTCAAGATTGCAGCTGACAAATATAGTTTTACAGATGAAGACACTCCAAATTCCGGAATTTTTTATTACAGGATAAAAGCTTCAGATGGGATAGAGCAGTCTGGGTACAGTAACATTGCATCAGCAAATTTGGATCAGATTGTTGCTGGTTTTAGTCTCAAGTCAGATTTCGATGTATACCCAAATCCCAATACTGGAACATTCGATATCAAATTCTCTGAACGTGTCTCGGGGCTAATTGAGCTTCAGTTGCTAACGATCAGTGGTCAAATAATTGAGGAAATGAATTTTTCCAAACTCCCAAAGTCTGAATACTCTTATCGTGTGAAAACGAATGCAGCAAAAGGTCTATACATTCTCCGAGTAAAATTAGATGAAGAGTCGATTTTTATGAAGAAAATCTCGATTTATGCTAGATAGTATGTCTGTAGTAGACTTACATTGATTTATAACTTACCTGATCTTTGAATCGGAGACAGCCCACCCGTTAACTGGTAAAACCCTTCCGCTCTCAAAAATATCCTTTGCTCCCCAACAACTGAGGCATCCGAATCTCCACTCAAAAGGGGTCCAGACTAGTTTAGGATTTTCATTTTCTCTATATATCATCTATTTTCATGCTACGCTAAACTAACCAATCATGAAAAGATTTAACCTATCAGTCCTTTTTGTCCTAACAGTTCTACTAATTTCCGCTCAATCCAGTAAGAAAATAGCTGCCCTCAAGAAAGAGGCTAGCGACAAAGTTGAGGCGAATGCGAAGCTAGCTCAAGTGATGGTCGACAAAGTATTTAGCTTTTCCGAGCTTGGCTTTCAAGAAGTTGAAACATCAAAATACATCACAGACATTCTAAAAGAGAATGGGTTTGAAGTTGAACATGGAATCTCTGGCGTTCCCACCGCTTGGTGGGCAAAGTGGGGATCCGGCAAACCAGTTATAGCAATTGGTAGTGATTTAGACTGCATCCCCAAGGCATCACAGAAACCCGGTGTCGCATATCATGACCCAATCGTAGAGGGTGCACCTGGTCATGGAGAAGGTCACAATTCTGGCACTCCGCTTAATGTCGTTTCCGTTCTTGCGGTGAAGGAAATAATGGAGCGCGAAAATATTTCGGGAACGTTGATCGTCTGGCCAGGGGTGGCGGAGGAGCAGCTTGGAACAAAAGCCTACTATACAAGAGACGGTTATTTCGATGATGTAGACCTGTGCATCTTCACGCATGTTTCAAGCAACATGGGCGTATCATACGGTCCCTCCAGAGGAACTGGGATGATATCGGTTGAATACACCTTCGAAGGTGAGTCTGCTCATTCCGCTGGAGCGCCATGGAGAGCCCGCAGTGCGGCTGATGCCGTTGAGCTGATGAACATCGGCTGGCAGTACAATCGAGAGCATTTGCACCCGTTGGGTAGATCTCATTCGGTGATCAACAATGGTGGTGATCAACCAAATGTAGTCCCTCAAAAAGCTTCAATTTGGTATTATTTTAGAGAAATCACTTACCCTAAGATCATGGAAGTCTATGAGCGAGCCAATGATATAGCACAGGGAGCTGCTATGATGACCAGAACGAAAATGTCAAGCAGAGTTTTAGGAACAGCATGGCCAAGACATTTCAACAAGGTGATCGCAGAAACGATGTATTCTAACATTGAAGAAGTGGGACTCCCTGAATGGAGCAATGAAGATCAAACACTGGCAAAAGCAGTGCAGCGAGAAGTCAAGTCTCCCAGAGATTCTAACGGACTTGCAACAAAACTTAAAGGGATCGGATTGCCGGTTACTAATCCAGTAAGTGGAGGTTCAGACGATATCGGTGACATTTCATGGAAGGTGCCCACCGTAACGCTAAGGTATCCATCCAATATTCCTGGGCTTCAGGGACATCATTGGTCAAACTCGATTGCAATGGCCACCCCCATTGCTCACAAAGGAGTGATAGCTGGTGCAAAAGTTGAAGCAATGACACTCTTAGATTTACTACTACGACCTGAACTCGTTGATCAAGCATGGGAGTACTTCAAAACAGAGCAGTCTTCTAAGCAAAAATATATTCCAATGGTAACGGATGAAGATGAACCGGCAACACATCTTAATAAGGAGATAATGGAAACCTATGCTCCTCAGTTGAAACCATTTTACTATGATGAATCCAAATACGGGACTTATTTGGAGCAGCTGGAAATCAGCTATCCAACCTTAAGAGAGGATAAGTAGAAGGCTTATTAGTCGGAAGTAAGCGGGATCTAAACAATTAGCATCGCATCTCCATAACTGAAGAATCGATACTTCTCTTTCATTGCCGTTGAATACGCTTCATTGATTAAATCAAAACCGCCGAACGCTGAAGCCATCATTAGCAAGGTGGATTCAGGGAGGTGGAAGTTAGTTATGAGCGCATCACAAATTTTGAAGTCGTATGGAGGGAAAATAAACTTATCAGTCCATCCTGAATTCTCTTTTAGCTGTCCGTTGGCAGTAACAGAAGATTCCAATGTCTTCATGGCTGTTGTACCCACTGCACAGATTCTTGTCTTTTCAGCCAATGCTCTGTTAACTCGATTTGCCGTTTCCAATTCCACCCAGTAATTCTCTGAATCCATTTTGTGCTTGGTCAAATCTTCTACATCAACTGGACGGAAAGTACCAAGTCCAACATGCAAGGTAATGCTGGCAATATCGATTCCTATCAACTCCAGCTTCTTCATCAGTTGCGGAGTAAAATGCAAACCAGCTGTTGGTGCAGCAACGGCACCAATTTTGTTCGCATATATCGTTTGAAATCTTTCCCTGTCTTCAGGTTCAGCGGATCTCTTTATCTCTTTGGGAAGCGGTGTTTCTCCCAAGGCATCAATCATATTGTAGAATTGATCTCTATCACCATCAAAAAGGAATCGAATGGTTCTACCTCGGCTGGTGGTGTTATCAACCACTTCAGCAACCAATTCTCCATCTCCGAAATACAGTTTATTCCCAACTCTAATCTTACGAGCAGGATCAACCAACACATCCCAAAGCTTCATTTCCTGGTTCAGTTCGCGAAGTAAAAAAACTTCGATCTTGGCACCCGTCTTCTCTTTATTCCCGTATAATCTTGCCGGAAACACTTTAGTGTCGTTGATCACAAAAACATCGCCTTCGTTGAAGTAATCCACGACATCTTTGAAAACTTTGTGCTCGATTTTTCCGCTATCACGATGAATAACCATGAGACGAGATTCGTCTCTGTTTTCATTTGGATGCAAAGCGATGTGACTGGCTGGAAGATCAAACTTGAATTCCGATAATTTCATTCCCATAGGAAGGCAGATATTTTATTGATAAGGAGCGCAAAATTAGCAAATTTGTTTCATTAAATTTGATTAATACCTTAACCAAAGAAGTGTGCTAGTACTTAAATTAATATTCGAAAGTTTTCGGTTCGCCTGGAATGCACTCAGAATGAACCTTCTCCGAACAACGCTATCCCTTCTAGGCGTCACAATAGGCATTTTTGCGATTATCGCTGTTTTCACGCTGGTGGATTCTCTGGAGAAAAATATCAAGGAGAGTTTAAGTTTTCTCGATGCCAGCAATCTCGATATTCGACGATTTCCTTATGAATTTGGACCAAACATTCCATGGTGGGAGTATTTGAAAAGGCCTTTTACAGATTATGAAGAGTACGAATTTCTCAGAAAGAATTTAAAGAATGATCTGGGCATCACAATTTTCGCTGTCACAGGTGGTCAAACGATAAAAAAGGAAAGCAACAGCTATAACGACGCGACACTACTTGGGATAGCTTATACGCACCAGGACGTATACGACATGGCGTCTGATATCGAATTTGGAAGATACTACACTGAACAAGAGGCAGAGAACGGAAAGAACGTTGCGCTGGTGGGATACAAAGTTGCAGAAAAGCTTACTCCAAGAGGTTCACTTTTAGGCAAAGAGATCAAAATCAAGGGTTTGAAATTTACAGTGATAGGTGTGCTTGAAGAAGAGGGCGAATCGCTGTTTGGTGACGGGGGTCAAGATGAACAAGTTTTTGTACCCTATCAGGCCTTCAAAAAAATGTTTTATTCGGGCAGAAATAGAGGCATCGAAACGCTGGTGAGCGTGAAGGGGAAACCAGATGATATAGGACTGGTTGAGCTTGAAGCTGAAATTACTGGCTTACTTCGAACGAAACGCGGATTGCGCCCTAAACAAAAAGATAATTTCTCTGTCAATCGTCAAGATGCAATCATGAATATAATTGGATCCACGTTCGATGTAATCGGAATAGCTGGCTGGGCGATTGGCGGATTTTCGATTCTAGTTGGTGGGTTCGGGATCGCCAATATCATGTTTGTATCAGTTCGTGAGAGAACCAACATCATTGGTATTCAAAAATCACTAGGTGCTAAGAATTACTTTATCCTATTTCAGTTTCTCTTTGAGGCTATCTTCCTTAGCTTAATTGGAGGAGGCGTGGGAATTGGAATGGTGTATTTGCTATCGTTTGTCAGTCTGGGTAACCTGGATCTGGTGCTTTCCTTTGGAAATATTGTACTCGGATTCGGAGTCGCTGGTATTATTGGCGTAGTCTCTGGTATTGTTCCAGCGCTAATGGCTGCCAGACTTGATCCAGTCATTGCTATACGGACACAGTAGCTTAATTTGGTGATTTGAAGATATGAGATTCGAAAATTAGTTGCGATGACTGGTGCGCAAATCCACACCTGATCCATTGGTCTGGCTACTAACAAATTGGAATGCAAACAAGCAAACATCTTCCGATCAACTGGAGTGATTTCATTTCAAATCTTCAAATTACCCAACCACCTAATCTTCAAATTAACTACTCTGCGGCCAACTTCTCCTTAATCCCTTTTTCCAATTCTTCCATCAGTTCAGGGTTATCTTCTATGATCTGCTTGACAGCATCGCGGCCTTGGCCAAGTTTGTTTCCATTGTAAGAGAACCATGAGCCCGCTTTCTGGATC
>Ga0316189_10000718_pt1 | contig 33033 bp, 38 predicted proteins | sample LowCovwburrow_MG_FD_204930 | JGI IMG/M metagenome (GOLD analysis project Ga0316189, IMG submission 204930) | Coastal sediment microbial communities from Maine, United States - Lowes Cove worm burrow | ecosystem: Environmental > Aquatic > Marine > Coastal > Sediment | place: USA: Maine...
AACAACAGGAGCAGCAAGAGTCGTCCGGCGAGCAGTCGGACCAACAGCAGCAGTCAGGTGATGAGCCATCCGAACAGCAAGACTCGTCCGGCGATCAGGGACAACAGGAGCAGCAGTCTTCGTCCGGCGATCAGGAACAACAGGAGCAGCAGTCTTCGTCCGGCGAGCAGTCGGACCAACAGCAGCAGTCAGGTGATGAGCCATCCGAACAGCAAGAGTCGTCCGGCGATCAGGAACAACAGGAGCAGCAGTCTTCGTCCGGCGAGCAGTCGGACCAACAGCAGCAGTCAGGTGATGAGCCATCCGAACAGCAAGACTCGTCCGGCGATCAGGAACAACAGGAGCAGCAGTCTTCGTCCGGCGAGCAGTCGGATAAACAGCAGCAGTCGGGTGATGAGCCATCCGAACAGCAAGACTCGTCCGGCGAGCAGTCGGATAAACAGCAGCAGTCGGGTGATGAGCCATCCGGACAGCAAGACACATCTGGCGATCAGGAAAAACAGGGCGTTGCGGGTAATGACCGTATCGATCAACTGTCTGGCAGGGGTGATGATGAACAGGAACAGAGAGGCGTAGGCGACGGTGCGGAAACAGAAGACAGTAGCGGAGACGAACCTTCGGAAAATGCCGATACGTTTACCGCAGGCTCCGGCGATAAAGACCGTGAGGCCGGTGGCAACAATGCCGGCTCGCGGCAACAAGCGGGCATAGCCAATGATCCGCGTGATTTTGATCCTGCCCGCGCCAATATGAACATGGGAGCGATTGAACAATTTGACCAGCTCGGCAGACAGGCCGACCCGGAAGGTGGGAATGCCGGTTTGCCTGGCGAAGCTCCAGACGCCGGTGGCAACTCCACGGTAATCCTGATGGACCAGCTGCTCGATCAGGTGGAAGGCGACCCTGTTAACCTGATGAGAAACCAGTTCAGGCTGGAAGAGCAGCGCATGAATCGAACCGGTGGGCAACTTTATGAACCACGTCCATGGTGAGGGTAGACCGATGACAATTCAGAATATGAGAAAAACGTTTGCACGACTTGTCCTCATCACCTTGCTGATGATATCAGGTGGGCAGGCACTGGCTTATTACCCGCCTTACGGATACCAGCCGCCGGGCACTAATCCACAGCAGTACCCTGGCAACCGCAATGCCGGCCAGCCCCAGCCGTATTGGTATCAATACCAGCAGCAGACTCGGCGTGAGACTCAGCAACCACCACGTGTCGAGACCTCTATCAGCGATACGAGACCCTATGAACAGCAGAGCCTGATTTACCGGATACGGGTTATTAGCAGTGGCAACCTGAAAACCGCGGTGCCGGTCATGCCCCAGAGTAGCGAGATGGTTTTGCGTGCGCTTGGCGAAGCGGTTACTAATAGAGGCAATCAGGGTGACGCCCGCGAATTCGTTACCGAGTACCGGTACCTGTTGATGCCCTTGTCCAGTGGCGTTATTGAAATACCACCCGCCCGGGTTACCGGAAGGTTTACCGACAGCGGTGGGGGCGAAGGCCCACCCTTTGATGTGTCCGGCAAGGCAGTGGCAATGGATGTGCGACCGGCTACCGATGCTGTACAGCCCTGGTTGCCGCTGTATAACCTGCAAATGACGGCACGGGTGCGCGGTAGCGAAGCGCCTGCTGCCGGTAACCCCATCGAAATGGAAGTGGAAACACGCGCGGTCGGTGCTACTGGTTCGCAGCTACCGTCGGTTGCTGGTTACCTCAAGAGCGAGGACTTTCGTATTTACCCCGGAGAGAGTATTAGTGAGGGTAGCGTGTCTGCTGACGGCAAGACGTTACAGGGACGCCGCGTGGAAAGTTTTACTCTGGTACCGCGCTACGGCGGCTTGCTGGATTTGCCCGGCATATCCATCAACTGGTGGAATGTGCGTCACAACCGTCCCGAGGTAGCCGCTCTGATCACTGATCAGATTGACGTCATGGGCCCTGCCAATCCGGACCGTGGCGGTGCCGGTGGTTCTGTTATCCCGGCTTTCTTCTGGTTACCGATGGGGGTTGCGGTGGGCATTTTGCTGTTTGGCTGGCTTAGCGCCTTCATGGGGGATGGCACGGTGCCGGGAACCGAATCTATCAAGACCCTGTTCAGATCGGTATTCGGCAAGCTGTACCCGCCACTGGTCGCGTTTGCGATTCGCTTTTCGCCGCGGCGCAGTTTTCACCGTCTGCGCACCTGGACGGGACGCAAGCTGCCGACATCCTGGAAGCTGTGGTTCTGTCTGCGCGCCGTCGCGCGTGAAAACGACCCGGCGGAATGGGCGCAAGCATTACAAATTCTTGCAGCCAAGCATCTTGGTGTAAGACCCCAGGCACACCTCAGGCAGCTTGGCGAAAGTATCGTCAGGTGCCATCCCCGTGCCAATGCGGTTCAGGTTGATCGCCTGCTGGCGGAACTTGACGAGGCCGTCTACGGTGGCAAGCCGGTACGCTCTTTTCCGAGCTGGAAACGGGAATTCAGAAACCAGATCAAGCCAAGCCTGTTTGCCATACATTTCAGTAAGTACGGCAGATTTTCCCGCATGTCGGCGGAACTGCCAGGTCTGAATCCACGGTAGCTGCCAGGGTACTTACTGTGCCCGTTGAAGTTTCAGGTGCAGTAGCGTGACCTGACGACCATGCGGGTCTTCTCCTGATTGCCTGTCGTACTCCGTGAATCCCAGAGTCTTATACAGCTGCAGCGCAGGTGAATTGTCACTGAATACGGAAATACGCGCCTCTGGCAGTGCGTGCTTGATAAAGATCAGGCCGAGCATATGGTCGAGCAGTGCACGGCCTATGCCCTTGCCGCGCTGGGTCTCATGTACAACCACGTTGCCAATAAAAGCCCATTTCCCGGGTTGAACGTCGTACAGGTTGGCAAATGCGACTATTTTGTTATTTATGCTGCCAACGGTCAGGTTCCGGCGCTGCTCGGCCAGCCGGTGGATCTGACCGGCGTTGAGTGGCCAGCTACCGGCTGGAAACACCCGAAACAGTTCGTCAGGGTCGGTGATCAGCCTCGCAATGGCGGGGAAATCAATGTCGCGCGCGCTACGAATCAGCGTGTCTGTGGTATTGGTGGGCGGTTCTTGTGGCATGGAGATTCAGCCAATCTTCTGTCAATTGTTGTGATGGGGGATAGTCAAAAGTCTGGCAGCTGCAGATAAAATGATTATAACTCATTGTAAATAAAATATATAAAAATCGCCCTTCGCGTGGCATACGTCTTGCTAACCCTCATGCATAACGCAAAACAGGGGTTTGTAAATGGCACAGGAAGACGATCTGGATCTGGACATGGAAGGTGGCGAAGAGGCGCCCAAGCCGAAGTCCAAGTTGCTTATCATCATCATCGTAGTCGTTTTACTGCTCGGTGTATCGGCGACCGCTACATTAATGTTGACCGGCATGCTCTCTGGCGATGAGGGAGTTGTTGCCGAGGAAACCGAATCTGACGGCAAGTCGGACAAGAAAAATGCCAAGGCCAAGAAAACCAGGGCGCCTATCAGCTACGTCCCCCTGGATCCTCCCTTTGTGGTGAATTTCTCCGGAGATAGCGATATCCGCTTCTTGCAGGTAACGCTTCAGGTCGGTACCCGCGATTCCACAGTCGTGGAATCGATCAAGGAACATCGGCCGGCAATACGTAACTCGCTGGTCTTCCTGTTTGCCAGTCAGGATCCGTATGCGCTTAATTCGCGGGAAGGTAAGGAAGCGCTGCGCGAACAGACCCTGGCAGAGATTCAGAAAGTGATGAAGTCCGAAACCGGCAATGCCGGTGTCGAAAGTGTTTTCTTTACCAGCTTTGTTATGCAGTAGGGCGAACGCATGAATGATCTTCTCTCACAAGACGAAATCGATGCACTGTTACACGGTGTCAGCGGCGGTGACGTAACGACGGAAACCGATGAAGAGGTTCCCGAAGGCGAAATTCGCGGCTACGACTTCGGCAGCCAGGACCGCATTGTGCGCGGCCGCATGCCCACGCTGGAGATGATCAACGAGCGTTTTGCACGTTACTTCCGCATTAGCCTGTTCAACATGTTACGCCGGGCCGGTGAAATATCGGTATCCGGCGTGCAGATGCTCAAGTTTGCCGAGTACGTCCATAGTCTGTTTGTGCCGACCAGCCTTAATCTGGTGCGCATTAAACCGCTACGCGGTACTGCACTGTTTGTGCTTGAGCCCAAGCTGGTATTCGCGCTGGTGGACAATTTCTTCGGAGGTGGCGGCCGCTTCCATACCAAGATCGAAGGCCGTGAATTCACGCCGACCGAGCTGCGGGTTATCCAGATGGTTCTGGAAATCGCTTTCGAGGATCTAATGCAGGCCTGGAAGCCGGTACTGGATCTCGAGTTTGACTGCCAGGGATCTGAAGTTAACCCTCACTTTGCCAATATCGTTAGCCCGACCGAAGTTGTTGTCGTCAATACCTTTCGTGTAGAGCTCGACGGCGGCGGTGGTGATCTGCATGTAACCATGCCGTACTCCATGCTTGAGCCGATCCGTGAATTGCTGGATGCCGGTGTTCAGAGTGATCGCAGCGATCGCGATGAACGCTGGACGCGATCCATCCGTGAAGAGATGAAAGAAGCCCACGTTGAAATGAAAAGCCTGCTGGTGGAAGCCAGCCTGTCCGTGCGCGAGCTGAACGAGCTGCAGGCGGGCGACATTATTCCTATAGATTTGCCAAACCTGGTAACTATTGACGCCGAGAACACCCCGGTGTTTCGCGGCAAGTTCGGCATTAGCAACGGCAGTCGTGCCGTGAAAGTCGTTAACAAAATCATACCCGATCAAATCGATTAGCAGGGCTGGCAGGAGACGCCAATGAGTGAAGAAACAGAAAACGTTGAAGCAGGTGCCACCGACGATTGGGCAGATGCTATGGCTGAACAGGCGATTGCCGAAGCAGAGGAAGCAGACGCAGGGAATCCGGCTGCCGAGTTTGAGAATCTCGAAGATACGTCCGGTGGGCCGGCAGGTGATGAAGCTAACCTGGACGTCATTATGGATATCCCGGTCACCATCTCGATGGAAATTGGCCGCACCCATATCAGTATTCGCAACCTGTTACAGCTGAACCAGGGCTCGGTGGTTGAACTCGACCGCCTGGCAGGTGAGCCGATGGATGTACTGGTCAATGGCACTCTGGTAGCACATGGCGAAGTGGTTGTGGTCAACGAGAAGTTCGGTATACGTCTTACCGATGTGATCAGTCCTGCAGAACGCGTCAAGAAACTCAAGTAGGACCTGCATGAAACGCATTGCAATTTTGTGGATGATGTCCTTTGTCGCGCTGGCCGATGAGGCGCCGATAGCAACGGCAGATGCCACCGCTCCCGTAAGTGGACTGCCGACATTACCTGCCACACAGGATCCCGTCGCCATGACCAGTCTTTGGCAGCTCACCCTGGGCATGCTGGTTGTACTGGGACTTATTGTATCGATTGCCTGGGTGCTGAAGCGCACTGGACGATTTCAAATGGCTGCTGGCGGCGGTCTGCGTGTGCTTGGTGGCCTTTCCATGGGTTCCCGAGAGCGTGTTGTGCTTATTCAGGCTGGCGAAACGCAGTTGCTGCTGGGCGTCGCGCCCGGGAGAGTGCAAACCCTGCATGTGCTCGATCAGCCACTACAGATGAGCTCTCCGACCGGTGGTGGTTTTGCCGAGCAGTTAAGCCACATGCTGAAGAAGGATAAACCGGAATGAAGCGTCTGTTAATCTGGATATCTTTCTTGCTGGGTTTGTCACCCGTGCTTGCACTGGCCGAGCCAGGTTTGGCTGCACTCAAGATAGAGCCGGGCGCTGATGGCTCCGAGACCTATACCGTCACCATTCAGGTGCTGATGTTCATGACAGCACTCAGCCTGCTGCCGGCGGCGCTGATGATGATGACCTCTTTCACACGCATTATTATCGTGCTGGCAATTGTGCGACAGGCGCTTGGTACCCAGTCTTCTCCGTCCAACCAGGTGTTGATTGGCCTGGCGCTGTTTCTCAGTCTGTTTGTCATGATGCCGGTCTTTGATCAGGTGTATGAAGAGGCACTCAGTCCGTATATGGAAGAACAGATGACCGCGCAGGAGGCACTGCAGAATGCAGCCGTGCCATTTCGTGGTTTCATGCTTGGTCAGACACGCAATGATGATCTGATGTTGTTTGCCAATATTTCCAACGCACCCGAATTCGAAACTGCCGAGGATGTGCCGTTCTCACTGCTGATGCCGGCGTTTGTGACCAGCGAGCTGAAGACTGCTTTCCAGATTGGTTTCCTGATTCTTATTCCTTTCCTGGTGATTGACCTGGTGATAGCCACTTTGCTCATGTCGATGGGCATGATGATGCTGTCGCCCATGATTATCTCACTGCCGTTCAAAATCATGTTGTTTGTGTTGATCGACGGATGGTCGTTGATCATGGGTACGCTCGCTGCGAGCTTTGCTGTTTAGGAGCGCAATAGAATGACGCCGGAAACTGTTCTCGAAATTGGCATCCAGACCATGACAGTGACGGGTTTACTGGCGGCGCCCCTGTTACTTGCCGCGCTGGTGGTCGGTTTGCTGGTAGGTATGTTTCAGGCAGCCACACAAATCAATGAAATGACACTGACATTTGTACCCAAGCTGATTGTTGTCGCTCTGGTGATTATGATCGCCGGCCCTGCACTGCTGAATACGCTGCTGGATTTCACTACCCAGATGATTGGCCGTATTCCGGATACGATCGGCTAAGGGCAGGGGATAGCGCGGTTATGCTATTCACCAGCGCCGATATTGCCTCCTGGATAGGCAGTTTTCTTTGGCCGTTCACCCGCATCGCGGCGATGCTTGCGATTGCACCAATCTTTGGTGCACGCATGGTGTCAGTACGTATCAGGCTGGTCATGGCGTTACTGATAACCTGGATAGTACTGCCGCTGATACCACCGGTGCCCGCCATAGATATTTTCTCACCGGCCAGTGCCCTGATCACCGCGCAGCAGCTACTAATGGGCCTTGCTATCGGCTTTAGCCTTCAACTTGTATTTGCCACTCTGGTGATTGCCGGGCAGACCATCGCTATGGGTATGGGGTTGGGCTTTGCGCAGATGGTGGATCCACAGAATGGTGTCAATGTTCCGGTGATAGGTCAGTACTACGTGGTAATAGCGACCCTGCTGTTTCTGGCGCTCAATGGTCACCTGGCACTGCTTCGCGTGCTGGTGGACAGTTTTACGGCCGTGCCAATCGGTGTCGATGCACTGGGACGCGAAGACTTCCGTGCTATCGCCTACTGGGGTGGGCGCATGTTTGGTGATGCCATTATGGTAGCGTTGCCGGCGGTTGCGTCGATTCTTCTGGTTAACATTGCCTTTGGCGTTGTCAGTCGTTCTGCTCCGCAGTTGAATGTTTTCGGTGTCGGTTTTCCTGTAACGCTAACGCTGGGTTTTGTTGTCCTCGTGTTTGCTATTTCCAATCTGCTGCCACAGCTTCAGCATATGCTGGATGGTGCGCTCACAGCTGCCGGCACGCTTGGCCAGGGAGCGCAGTGATATGGCACAGGAGAATGAGGACGGTCAGGAGAAAACCGAAGAAGCGACCCCCAAGCGCCTTGAGGAGGGGCGCAGCAAGGGTCAGGTGCCACGTTCGCGTGAGCTGACAACCATGGCCATGTTGTTCATGGGCGCATTGTCCATGATGGTGATGGGCGGATCGATGATTGAACAGCTCGGCGATGTTATGCGTTTGGGACTAACCGTTGAGCGCGCAAAGATATTCGACCCCTGGGCAGTCATTGAAATATTCGCTACAGCTATTACCCAGGGCCTGCTATTGATGACACCTTTCCTTCTGGTAATGATAGCAACAGCGTTTGCCGCCCCGGTTGCACTCGGTGGCTGGGCATTCAGTACCGAGGCACTGGCCTTCAAACCGGAGAAACTTAATCCTCTGAAGGGCCTCAAACGCATCTTCGCCGTGCGTGGCGTGGTCGAGCTTCTCAAGGCATTAGCCAAGTTTCTGCTTATAGGAGGCGTTGGTGCGATTCTTCTGTCGCATTATTTGCCTGAGCTCATGTCTCTGGGGCGAGAATCGGTCGGTTCCGGTCTGGCGCATACCGGCCATATTCTTACAAAATCCTTCATCGTGTTGAGTGCGTCACTGTTGCTGATCGCGGCCATTGACGTTCCATTCCAGCTATGGGATCACGCCAAAAACATGAAAATGACTCGTCAGGAAGTCAAGGACGAGCACAAGAACACCGAAGGCAAACCCGAAGTGAAATCCCGGGTTCGCCAGATGCAGCGCGAAATTGCCGAGCGCCGCATGATGGATGCGATCCCCGACGCAGACGTGGTCATCACCAACCCGACACACTATGCCGTGGCACTGCGCTACGACGCCGGGAATATGGGGGCGCCGGTTGTCGTCGCCAAGGGCGTAGAGCTGGTTGCCAGCCAGATTCGTACCGTGGCCGTGGCCAACAAAGTACCGCTTTTCGAAGCGCCACCACTGGCGCGTGCGCTGTACTACAGCACTGAAATCGAGCATGAGGTGCCGGCTGGCCTCTACCTGGCTGTCGCGCAGATTCTTGCCTACGTCTTCCAGTTGAAGGCCAGTGCCCGTGGTGGTCCTGTCCCCAACCGACCGGGCAAGGTTGATATTTCCGATGAGTATTTCCAGGGGCCGGGCAGCGGCACTGGTCATGAACGTAAGGCAAATGACAATGGCAACTAATACAGAAACTCTGAATTTCAGCGGTATCAACCTCAGCGGACTGGGGGCACCGGTGTTACTGGTAATGATGCTGGCGATGATCATCATCCCCTTGCCTCCGATAGCGCTGGACATGTTCTTCACGTTCAACATCACGCTGTCCCTGGTAGTGCTGATGGTTACCATTTATGCCTTGCGGCCTCTCGACTTCGGCGTATTTCCCACGGTGCTGCTGGTAACAACACTGTTACGCCTGGCACTTAATGTGGCTTCAACACGCGTGGTATTGCTGAACGGCCACACCGGTACCGGTGCTGCCGGTAAGGTGATTGAGTCGTTTGGCGAGTTTGTGGTCGGCGGCAACTATGCTGTGGGTCTGGTGGTGTTCGCCATTCTGGTGATTATTAACTTCGTCGTGGTAACCAAGGGCGCCGGACGTGTGTCGGAGGTCAGTGCCCGCTTTACTCTGGATGCGATGCCCGGCAAGCAGATGGCCATCGATGCCGATATGAATGCGGGCCTTATTACCCAGGAAGAGGCGCGCACCCGGCGTGATGATATCGGTCGAGAGGCAGATTTCTACGGTGCCATGGACGGTGCCAGCAAATTTGTGCGTGGTGATGCAATTGCGGGCATTCTGATCCTGTTTATTAATATTATCGGTGGCCTGGCCATCGGTACGTTGCAGTTTGATTTGCCGATCGGTGATGCAATGCGAAATTATACGTTGCTGACCATCGGTGACGGCCTGGTGGCACAGATTCCATCACTGGTATTGTCGTCCGCGACTGCCATTATAGTTACGCGCGTATCCGGATCGAACAAGATGTCGGACCAGGTGTTCGACCAGCTGTTCAGCAATCCCATGGTGCTGGGTGTGTCGTCCGGAATCATCGGGTTTATGGGTCTTATTCCAGGTATGCCCAATTTTGCATTCCTGACGCTGGCTGCTGCCGGTGGTGCGGGTACTTACTATATCCGGAAGCGTCAGCAGCACGAGTTGCTGCCCGCTGAAGTGGAACCCGAGACAGATGAAACGCCAAAGGAGGCACGAGATCTCAGTTGGGACGATGTTGGCCCGGTTGACATTATCGGACTGGAAGTCGGTTACCGCTTGATACCACTCGTTGATCGCAGCCAGGGCGGCCAGATGATGGACCGTATCAAGGGTGTGCGTAAAAAACTTTCGCAGGAGCTGGGCTTTCTGGTACAGCCGGTTCATATCCGGGACAACCTTGAACTGGCGCCTAACGCCTACCGGATTCTACTGATGGGTGTACCCGTCGGCGAGGCTGATATCTACCCGGACCGCGATCTCGCGATTAATCCCGGACGCGTATTCGGCACCATCCAGGGTATTGAAACCCGTGATCCGGCCTTTGGTCTGGAGGCCGTCTGGATTCCGACTTCCGAGCGTGATAACGCACAAACACTCGGTTACACAGTGGTTGATGCCAGCACCGTAGTGGCGACCCATCTCAGTGAGCTCCTGCAGTCACATGGTCACGAGCTTATCGGTCACGAGGAAGTTCAGCAGCTACTCGATGTGCTTGCCAAGGCTGCGCCGAAACTGGTCGAGGACCTGGTGCCCGGTACGCTGTCGATCGGTGTCGTCCTTAAAGTGTTGCAGAACCTGCTGGAGGAACGCATTCCGGTTCGCGATATGCGGACTATTGCTGAAACTCTCGCCGAAACTGGCTCAAGGAGTCAAGATCCTGGCGCTTTGACGGCTGCTGTGCGTGTCGCGCTGGGTCGATCAATTGTTCAGCATATCAATGGGATGGGGCCGGAGGTCCAGGTTATCACCCTCGATCCTTCTCTGGAACAGATATTGCAATCTTCAATTCAAGCAATCTCGGAAGGGGGTGCCGGAATAGAACCCGGGCTGGCTGAGCGGATGCATCGCTCACTGGCTGAAAGCGCCCAGCGGCAGGAAGCGGCCGGCCAACCATCGATTCTGCTGGTTACACCGCCGATCCGGCCGTGGCTGGCAAAACTGGTTCGCCACAGCATACCGGGCCTGCAGATACTGGCTTACAACGAGATACCGGACAACAAGCAGATAAAAGTGGTTGCAAACATTGGCACAGACGCACCCAGCCTGGGTGTACAGCAGAACGGGAGCACGGCGGCATGAGCATGGCGCACAACAATAAGGACTCAGGCCCGATCGTCCTACTGGCCCGCGGGGTGTTGAAATGAAAGTGAAACGCTTCTTTGCGCCTGACATGCGTCAGGCTATCCAGAAAGTCCGCGAGGATCAGGGGCCAGATGCCGTAATTCTCTCCAATCGTCAGGTCGATGGTGGCATTGAAATCATCGCTGCTCTTGATTACAACGAAAACCTCGCCCCGACTGCAGCCGAATCCCGGTCTCAGCCGCAGGTAGTGACTGATGAGATGGCAGCTGAAGCAACTGCTGCAAGACGTTCAGATGCAGGCGCCACGCAAGTGAGCTGGTCTCAGGATCCAGCGCTTGTGTCCATGCGCGAAGAAATCAAGCAGCTACGTGGTCTGCTGGAAAACCAGCTTGCGCACCTGGCGTGGAGCGATCGCGAGCGACGCGAACCACTACATACTGGTGTGATGCGTCGCCTCAGCAAGATGGAGCTGAACAGCGACCTCATAGAACGGGTTTCCGCTCCTACCGTACATGCCCGTGATGATGCGCACGCCATGCAGCTGGCTCTCACTGAACTGGCGGTTACGGTGCCGGTTGCAGAAAACGATATTTTCGACCAGGGCGGTATCGTCGCACTGGTTGGTTCTACCGGTGTTGGTAAAACCACCAGTGTGGCAAAACTGGCTGCCCGCTATGTACTGCGACACGGACAACGTCATGTGGCACTGGTAACCACAGACAGCTACCGTATCGGTGCACACGAACAACTGATGACCTATGGCCGCCTGCTGGGTATACCTGTGCAGGTGGCGTCGGATCACAAGGAATTGCGATCCACTCTGAATAGCCTGGCCGATAAGCGCCTGGTACTGATTGACACAGCTGGTATGAGTCAGCGTGATGTACGACTGACCGAGCAATTCGCAACACTTGCTGATAGCGGAATTCCTATTCGTACCTTGCTTGTATTATCGGCAACGCTGCATCCTTCTGTGCTGGATGAAACCATTCGGGCGTTTTCCAGCGTAGCGCTGGATGGTGCGATTCTTACCAAACTGGATGAAGCTGCCAGCCTGGGCGGTGTGCTTTCCACAGTTATCAATCAACATTTGCCATTGATGTTTACCGCCAATGGTCAGCGTGTACCCGAAGACCTCCATCCGGCACGTGCCGACAAGCTGGTGCAGATGGCCGCCGAGCTCTCAAACAGTCTTGGTTTGCCCAATGACACTGTCATGGCCGAACAATTTGGAGGACTCCGGGCGAATGTTTCTGTCTGAATTGTATATGGATCAGGCCGCTGGACTACGACGAATGGCACAACCTAACCCGGTAAGAGTAATAGCAGTCACCAGCGGCAAAGGTGGCGTTGGAAAGACCAATGTGTCAGTCAACCTGTCTGTTGCGCTATCGGATGTGGGCAGGAAAGTCATGTTGCTCGATGCTGACCTGGGCCTGGCAAATGTTGATGTGCTCCTCGGGCTTCACCCGGAATGCAACCTGTCTCATGTCATTGACGGCCAGCGAACACTGGAGGAAGTCATCGTCAGGGGCCCCTCGGACATCATGGTAGTACCGGCGTCGTCCGGCGTAAAACGGCTTGCTGAACTGAGCACCATGGAGAATGCCGGCTTGATCCGCGCCTTCAGCGAACTCAATCATGATGTAGATACCCTGATCATCGATACCGCGGCCGGTATCAATGAAAGCGTAACCAGTTTCAGTCGTGCAGCGCAGGAAGTAATTGTTGTGGTGTGCGACGAACCTGCGTCAATTACAGATGCATATGCGTTAATAAAGGTGTTGAGCTGTGAATACGATATCCAGCATTTCCGCGTGCTCGCCAATCAAGTACAAAGTGCCCAGGAGGGAAGGGAATTGTTTAGTAAAATCTCACGCGTCACGGATCGCTATCTCGATGTCACACTGGAGTTTATGGGTGTTGTCCCACACGACGACTATCTGCGTAAGGCCGTGCGCAAGCAGCGCGCCGTTGTTCAGGCCTATCCGCGCAGCCGTGCATCCATGGCGTTTAAAACACTAGCACAGAAAACTGAAAAATGGCCGGTACCGTCAGCCGCGGGTGGACACCTGGAATTTTTTGTCGAACGCCTGATCCAGTCGCGCAACGGAAACATGGAGATGCCAGTATGAATGGAGCCGCTATGTACGTTACTAATCCTGAAATTCAACGAGAAGACCTGGTTACCAAGCATGCAGCGTTGGTGAAACGCATTGCTTACCATTTGATGAGCCGCCTGCCGCCAAGTGTTCAGGCGGATGATCTCATCCAGGCGGGCATGATCGGTCTTCTGGAAGCCTCGCGAAACTACGATGCATCGCAGGGGGCCAGCTTCGAAACTTATGCCGGTATTCGTATCCGCGGCTCCATGCTGGATGAAATACGACGCACTGACTGGACGCCAAGATCAGTGCACCGCAAGGCTCGACAGGTTGCGGAAGCTGTGCGGGCAATTGAGAACGTAGAGGGCCGCGATGCCCGTGACGTCGAAGTCGCCGAGAAACTGGGGATTGATCTCAAGGAATATCACCGCATTCTGCAGGACGCTACCGGCTGCCGGATTTTCAGTATTGATGATGCGGGGAACGGTGATGATACGCCCCAGCCGGTTGCTGATGCACCGCGTAATGAGCCGCTGGACAACCTGCATAGCGCTGATTTCAAGGCGGCACTTGCCAAAACAATCTCCGGCTTGCCTGAACGCGAACGCCTGGTGATGGCGATGTACTACGATGAAGAGCTCAACTTGCGCGAGATAGGCGAGGTGCTTGGTGTGAGTGAATCGCGTGTCTGCCAGATTCATGGTCAGGCGCTGATCCGCTTGCGCTCACGTATGACTGAATGGACGGGTGATTGAGGCCAAAAGAACTAGCAACAACGGCCGAAACACATACATGGAAACAGGAACGGTTTAGCGGGAGGTCCCCTTGGATACAGATATGAAAATCCTGATCGTGGATGATTTTTCCACGATGAGACGCATCATTAAGAATTTGCTGCGTGATCTGGGGTTCAATAATACACAGGAAGCAGATGACGGAAATACGGCTTTACCATTGTTGCAAAATGGTAATTTCGATTTTCTGGTGACTGACTGGAATATGCCAGGTATGACCGGCATTGAGCTCCTCAAGGCCGTGCGTGCCGATGAAAAGCTGGCGCCCCTCCCGGTGCTGATGGTTACAGCTGAATCCAAGCGTGAACAGATTGTTGAAGCCGCCCAGGCCGGCGTGAATGGATATATTGTTAAACCGTTTACCGCTGTCACCCTGAAGGAGAAGATCGACAAGATCTTCGAACGCGTCGAAGCAACTGCGGGGTAAGCTATGGAACCGGCAACCAAAACTGATAGTCACCTCTTGTTAGATCAGGCGCGTACGCTGGTTACCGAGCTCGAAGCCGGTAATGACAGTGCTGCCGGAGGCTTGATTGAAGAGCTTAGTCGAATGCGTGAGCAAACCCTGTTTCAGGAACTCGGCAAGATGACGCGTCAGCTGCATGATTCGCTGACCAGCTTTGCACTGGATTCGCGTATGCAATCGATGGCTGAATCGGATATTCCTGATGCCAAGGCGCGACTGAATCACGTTATCAATATGACCGAGGAATCGGCAAACCGGACGCTTTCGGCTGTAGAAGGTACCTTGCCGATTGCCGAACAGTTGCAGGACCAGGCCAATATCCTGCACGAAAAATGGGACAGGTTCCGCAATAAAGATATGAATGTCGAAGAATTCCGCGGTATGAGCCAGGAAATCGGTGACTTCCTTGACGTCACTACCACGCGCGCCAGCCAGATTCACGGCAACCTGTCAGAAGTGATGATGGCGCAGGGTTTTCAGGATCTAACCGGCCAGATTATCCGCCGGGTAATCACGCTTGTGACCGAGGTGGAAGATAACCTGGTCGAGCTGATTCGCTTATCAGGTGACGCCGAGGCCGGCATGCAAAACTCCGGTGATGCCGAGAAAACCGAAGATATTATGCAGGGTATCGGACCGCAAGTGCCTGGTGTCAGCGATGACGGTGGCTCAGTGTCCGGTCAGGACGAAGTAGACGACTTGTTATCCAGTTTGGGATTCTGAGGGAACAGCAGATGAGTTTAGATGCCGACGATGAGATTCTGCAGGACTTTCTGGTCGAGGCTGGAGAAATCCTGGAAAGGTTGAACGAAGAACTGGTCGAGCTGGAACAGAGCCCGAACGATGTTGACCTTTTAAACGCCGTATTTCGCGGATTCCACACCATTAAGGGTGGTGCCAGCTTTCTGAGCCTGGATGGCCTGGTTCAGGTCTGTCACCGGGCCGAAGATGTATTCAATGTACTGCGTAATGGCGAGCGTAGCGTTGATACGGATCTAATGGATACCGTGCTGCAGGTTCTCGACGTAGTAAACACTATGTTTGCCGAAGTTCAAGGTGGCGAAATGCCGACACCGGCTGCCGCGGAGCTGTTAAGTACGCTTGAAAGTCTGGCTGTACCGGCGGGTGCCGCTCCGGTGGCCGCAGACGTACCTGAAGCAGCGCCAGAACCTGGAGTAGCAGCGGAAGCCGCCACCACGGATGACGCGGACGCTGAGTTCGATAGCATGCTTGCAGCTGCCCAGCCTGAGGACACAGCTGGTGACACTGTGTCAGGCGGTGACGATATCACCGAAGAAGAATTTGATGCGTTACTCGATCAGTTGCATGGGTCTGGTAAGGCGCCTCAACCGGTAGAAGAACCAGCCGCACCTGTACCCGAAAAGGCTGCAGAGCCCGCAGCAGGTGGCGGCGATGAAATTACGGATGATGAATTCGAGGCGTTACTTGATGAATTGCACGGCAACGGCAAATCACCAACTACAGCTGGAAGTTCGCCCAAGGACGAAAGCAAAAACGTTAAACAGCCTGTAGCACCCAAGCCCGCGGCATCGCCAGCCCCGGCAAAAAAACCCGCAGCTCCACCTGCAGCCAGTAAATCTGAGGCAACGGTGCGCGTGGATACGGGGCGCCTGGATGAGATCATGAATATGGTGGGTGAACTGGTACTGGCGCGTAACCGTCTGTCCACACTCAAGGAGTCGCTGGGCAACGAAGACGTTAGCAAAGCGGTTGCAAATCTCGACGTTGTAACAGCCGATCTACAGAACGCCGTGATGAAGACGCGAATGCAGCCTATCAAGAAAGTATTTGGACGCTTCCCGCGTGTGGTGCGTGATCTGGCGCGCAGTTTGAACAAGGAAATCAATCTGGAGCTCCAGGGCGAAGAGACCGACCTGGACAAGAATCTGGTTGAAGCACTTGCTGATCCGCTGGTGCACCTGGTGCGTAATGCCGTGGATCACGGCATCGAAAGCCCGGATGAGCGTGAAGCTGCAGGGAAGTCCCGGAGCGGCACAGTTATTCTGGCGGCCGAGCAGGAAGGCGATCATATCCTGTTGTCTATCGAGGATGACGGTAAAGGGATGGATCCCGATGTTCTACGTGCGAAGGCCGTTGAAAAAGGCTTGATGGATACTGAGTCGGCTGCTCGTCTGGACGACAAGGAAGCCTACAACCTGATCTTTGCCGCCGGCTTCTCTACCAAGGAGGAAATCTCCGATGTGTCCGGTCGTGGTGTTGGCATGGATGTGGTGAAAACCCGCATCGGGCAGTTAAACGGCAGTGTCGAGATCGACTCTGAGCTGGGCAAAGGCAGCCGCTTGATGATTCGTGTTCCATTGACACTGGCTATTATGCCGACCTTGATGGTCAAATTGGGCGAGCAGCCGTTCGCGTTGCCGTTAGGCAGTGTCAGTGAAATCTTCGACCTGGATGACAGTCGTACCAATGTGGTGGATGGTCAGCTGGTTGTAATGGTTCGTGAAAGAGCTTTACCGTTATTCTACCTGCGTGAATGGCTGGTGGGTGGTGGTTCGGAATCTGACCCGGAAATAGTTAGTCATGTTGTTGTGGTGCATGTGGGTAGCCAGAAAGTGGGCTTTGTGGTCGAGCAACTGGTAGGCCAGGAAGAAGTTGTGATTAAGCCACTGGGTGCTTTCCTGCAGGGACTTGCAGGTTTCGCAGGCGCCACTATCACCGGTGACGGACGGATCGCACTGATCCTGGACGTTCCCAGTTTAATGAAAGCTCATGCTCGGCACATGTAAGGGATGAACAGTGACCTGCAAATTGCTATGCGAGGTGGCTCAGCCACTCACTCAATCTAACGACGGTAATCCGGCAGCACACAGGGCTCTTTGGCCATGGTGACGCGGGTTGTCGTTGTTGATGATTCCGGGTTTTTCCGACGCCGGATTGTCGAGATACTGGAAGCGGATGCACGTATCGAGGTCGTAGGTACGGCCGGTGATGGCAAGGAGGCAATTGAACAAGTTGCCAAATTGAAGCCGGACGTGGTCACGATGGATATCGAAATGCCCGTCATGGACGGGATTACGGCAGTACGGCATATCATGTCGGCTCAGCCACTGCCCATACTGATGTTTTCCTCACTTACACACGATGGTGCTCAGGCTACGCTCGATGCACTGGAAGCCGGTGCTGTTGATTTTCTGCCCAAGCGTTTCGAAGACATTGCGAAAGACCGCGAAGAAGCCAAGCTGCTGCTGCGAAGACGCATTCACGCGGTAGCACGGCAGCGGCGTGCGCCATCACGTGCGGCAGCACCTTCAGGCAGGGTCAATGTGGCGAGCAGCGCACCTGCGCCGGCACCGGTCATTAAGCGTGGCCAGTTCCAGATGGTAGCAATCGCCAGCTCTACCGGCGGTCCGGTTGCGTTGGCCCAGGTGCTAACCAGGTTACCGGAAAATTACCGCTTCCCGGTTGTTGTCGTGCAACACATGCCGGCCAGTTTTACGCCAGCGTTCGCTGCTCGCCTCGATCAGCAGTGCGCTATCAAAGTGAAAGAGGCCGAGGATGGCGATTTAGTCAAGCCTGGCCAGGTATTGATCGCTCCAGGTGGCCGGCAACTCAACCTCAAACAGGCTGGTGGCGAAGTGCGCGTCGAAATCAGTAACGGCGATGCGGCATTACATTACAAGCCTTGTGCAGACATTACTTTCGGCTCTGTAGCTTCTGTCTATGGAGGTAAAACCCTGGCACTGGTGTTGACTGGCATGGGTTCAGACGGTCGCGAGGGTGCGCGAGAGCTGAAGAAGCAGGGTGCAACAATCTGGAGTCAGGATGAGGCAAGTAGTGTGATCTACGGTATGCCTATGGCGGTGGCCGAAGCCGGGCTGAGTGATCAGGTTCTGTCGTTAAGGGATATCGGAGCTTCACTGGTTCAGGCTGCCGGGAACTGAGATGGATATCCTGAGCGTGGTCGGTATTTTCATGGCGCTGGTTGCGATACTGGGCGGCAATATACTGGAAGGCGGCCATATCTCCTCGCTGATCCAGCTGACGGCATTCGTGATAGTCGGTGGTGGTACGCTTGGCGCTGTTATGGTGCAGACGCCAATTCGAACCTTTGTCCGTTCCATGAAAATCGCATCCTGGGTGTTTATCCCGGTCAAGCTGCAGCCTGAGGAAGCGGCTGAAAAAATTGTTAACTGGAGCAATATCGCCCGACGTGAAGGTCTGCTCGGACTGGAGGCGATTGCCGAGGAAGAGCCTGACCAGTTTGCCCGCAAGGGGTTGCAGCTTCTGGTAGATGGTAGCGAACCTGAAATCATACGTTCAATTCTGGAAGTTGAAATAGACAGTAAAGAACATCAGGACATTCAAGCGGCAAAAGTCTTTGACGGCATGGGCGGTTACAGCCCCACGATCGGTATTATCGGTGCTGTCATGGGGTTGATACACGTGATGAACAACCTTGCTGATCCTTCAAAACTTGGCAGTGGTATTGCCACCGCTTTTGTTGCCACCATTTATGGTGTTGGTTTTGCCAACCTGTTGTTTCTACCTATGGCCAATAAATTAAAGAGTCAGATTCATAACCAGACACAGTTCCGGGAAATGGTTGTGGAAGGTGTGATATCTATCGCCGAGGGTGAGAACCCGCGCAATATCGAAACCAAACTGCAGGGGTACTATCAGTAGTTTCGGGGTAACTGAGTGTGAGACCTCAATCCCGGTACAGCTACAGTGGACACAAACGCATGGCTAGAAAGAAGCGTATAGAAGAGCACGAGAACCACGAACGCTGGCTGGTCTCGTATGCTGATTTCATTACCCTGCTATTCGCTTTCTTTGTGGTGATGTACTCCATTTCCTCGGTCAACGAAGGCAAGTATCGAGTGTTGTCCGATTCAATCGTTGCCGCATTTCGCGACCCGGCACGCAGTCTGCAGCCCATCCAGATCGGGGACCTGATGCGTTCACCGTTGCAGTCCGACGAGCGGTTCGACCAGGAAGTGCCAATTATCCAGTTGTTCAAAGTGCCGGTGCCTGATAATCCCGTTCAGGAGCGTGCCGAAGAGAAAGTCGAGCCTGGATCCATGGCGCCCGAAAGTGAAGTGCAGGAACTGGACGAGGCGGCGCAGCAGCTGGCCGATTCTATTGAGTCGGCGATGTCCGAGCTGGTCGATGACGGGTTGATCGAGGTTCGTCGCGACAAGCGCTGGATAGAAGTGGAGATCAAGTCCAGTATTCTGTTCTCTTCGGGTAGTGCTGACCTGTCAGCGCAATCTCAACCGGTGCTGCGCCAACTGGCTGACAAACTCAAGCCGCTTGATAACGTTGTTCATGTTGAAGGCTTTACGGACAACGTGCCGATAAACAATTTCGAATTCCTGTCTAACTGGGAACTGTCTGCGGCGCGTGCCGCCAGCGTCGTTCACTTGTTTACCCGGCTGGGCGTAGAACCGCAACGCATGGCGGCTATTGGATATGGTGAGTTCCGCCCGCTTGGTAGCAATGATACTGTTGAAGGCCGTGCCAGGAATCGCCGCGTGGTGCTTGTGATTATGTCCGGCGCTGACGCGCGAGTCAGCGAACGCCTGGACCATTTACAGACAACCCGCGAAGATGCGGCGCAGCCTGTGAATGCGGGCAGCGGGAGCGCCGGCGCTGCACCGGCTAGTGATCAGGTGATACCACCTGCGTTGCCACGATTGCCCCAGGTTGGATCCGCATCGTGAAGATCTGGACAATATCCAACCAGAAAGGTGGGGTAGGAAAAACCACTACAGCGGTCAGTCTGGGAGGCTTGCTTGCCGCGCAGGGACAACGAGTCCTGTTGGTCGATCTGGATCCGCAGGGTTCGATGACCTCATATTTCAGGCTGAATCCGGATGGTATACAGAGTAGTGTTTATTCGCTATTCGAAGCGCGCGCCAACGACCAGAAGATAAATGAACTGGGTGATTTATTGCAGGATACCGATGTCGATGGACTGAGCCTGTTGCCCGCGTCAACCGCAATGGCAACACTTGACCGGCAGCTGGGCGCTCGCGGTGGTATGGGACTGGTGATCAAGCAGACGCTGGAGCTCCTGCGGGATCGCTTCGATTATGTGTTGATGGATTGCCCGCCCATGCTTGGCGTTTTGATGGTAAATGCACTGGCAGCCTGCGAACAGTTACTGATCCCGGTGCAGACCGAGTTCCTGGCATTAAAGGGACTGGAGCGTATGCTGCGAACCCTTGAAATGATTGGCCACTCGCAAGGCGGGATATTGCCTTATACCATCATTCCAACCTTTTTCGACCGGCGCACCCGTGCCTCAATTGATGCATTGCGTGCCATGCGTGACCTGCATGGCGAGCACTTGTGGGCACGCATGATTCCGGTAGATACCCAGTTTCGCGAGGCGAGTCGTGAAGGCAAGCCTATCAGCGCTTATAACCCGGATGCGCGAGGCACTGAAGCCTATTCGTCGCTGCTACGCTGGTTGCAGCAGGCATCGTCGCCGCTTGCTGAGGCCGTTTCTCAATGAAAACTGATACCCGACAACAGCAGGTACTCGATCAGCAGCTTGCCCTGAGTGCCTATCTCGATGCACTGCTCGACGAACCGGTGCGCGCACCAGTTGCTGAAAGTGTGCCGCTGGTGGCGTCTGTCGAAGCGCCAGTCATTGTCGGACAGGCCCCGGTTGTGACGGATGTTACTGTTGCAGCGGCACAGGAGCACGCCGTTGCAGAGGGCTTACCGGACTGGGCTGCTTCGCGTTTTCAGGCGCTCCTGTTTGAGGTGGCCGGACTGACGCTGGCGGTACCGCTCGTCAAGCTTAAGGGCGTAGTTCACAACGAGCAGGATTGCACGCCAATGCCGGGACATTCGTCGCTGTTTCTTGGTGTGGTGCCTTACCAGGGTTTGCAGTCCAAGGTTGTCGATACGGCACGTTTCGTTCTGCCGGCTGATCTCGCCGCTCAACTGAGTGAGGATGCTGATGAACGTATGCAGCACCTGGTGATGATAGACGACGGACGTTGGGCACTGGCCTGTAACCGCATTGGCGACGTTATCGATTTGAACAGTGATGACGTCAAATGGCGTGGCGGCAACAGCAAGCGCCAGTGGCTGGCGGGCACAGTAATCGAGCGTATGTGCGCGCTGCTGGATATCGATCAGTTGGCCCGGGAACTGGCCGGTGGTATGGCATGATAAATGCTTTTTTTAGTATATCTGGACAAATGACTGAAATTTGACGTCGGTATTGTCTTTACAATCAACCTAGCTGAGGTTCGGATATGGCTAATGTAGCCACCAGTACAAATGACTCTGTAGTTCAATGGGTTACCTTCCGTCTCGCCGATGAGGTCTACGGTATTAACGTGATGCAGGTACAGGAAGTCCTGCGCGTGTCGGAAATCGCCCCCGTTCCCGGTGCACCGCATTATGTGCTCGGTATTATTAATCTGCGCGGCAATGTCGTCACCGTTATCGATACGCGTATCCGCCTGGGGCTGACGACAACGGAAGTCACTGATTCTACACGGATTGTGATTATTGAAGGTGCCAGGCACGTGGTTGGTATCCTGGTGGATTGCGTGGCCGAGGTTGTGGATCTTGCAATGTCAGAAGTGGAGTCCGCGCCCAATGTGGGTAACGATGAAAGTGCCAAGTACATCCAGGGCGTAGCCAGCCGCGACGACGAACTGCTGATCCTGGTTGACCTGAATAAACTGCTCACCGACGAAGAGTGGGAGGAACTCGCCAATCTCTAGATTGGCGGTTTCTGTCGGTAAATCGGGCATGCAGGCATGGGTGATATCGGACAAGTGCCACCCGCATACCGGGTTCCACCCAGCAAACCGGCTAGTGGTGCCGGGCAGGGTAGCAATGCGCCACAGCGCAAGCCGGCAACGGGTGAAAGAAAATCTGATGGTCGGCGACAGCACAGGAAGAAAGACGGTGATGACGCTCACATCGATGAATACGCCTGAGGTGCAACCATGATGATTTCCATACTGATCACCCTGACAGGCTTTGCCTGCATGCTGGTGTTTTATCAAGCCTACGCCCTGCACTTCGCACGTCGAAAATCCATGGCGCAGGAAGAAACCGAACAGGAGTTAAAGCATCGTATCCATTCGCTGGAACAGGAACTCGGTGCCCTGTGCAGCGCATCCATGGGTGCCGGTGAACACGTAGTAAAACTGGAACAGCAGGTGCAGCGTATTACCGAGCGGCAGGACCAGTTGGAGTTGCGTACCACTGGTGAACGCCCCTATGATCAGGCCAGCCAGCTGATCAACAAGGGTGCCGATATTGAAGACCTTATGGATAGCTGCGGCCTGACCCGCGGAGAAGCCGAGCTGCTGGTAATGATGCAGCGCGGGGCTGCCTAGAAAGCGTGGGTATAACCCGATAGCGACCTGTTCTCGAAGCCAGGGTTCACCAGATTTATGCGCTGTCCTCGGTCTGAGGAATGGTAGCGCTGTCTTTGTACAAATCTGCCAAAGGCGCCCAGACCTCCTGGAACAGCAGTTTTTCTTTATCGTTATCAGTATCAGCAGACTCGATAATATCGATTGCACGTCGGTACAGGTATTCTTCCAGTTCCAGTTTTGTCGCCATCTGAATTATCCTCTCTAGATATAACTTTGCATTATCCGAAATCCACCACGCTTCTCAAGCAAAAAAACCGAAGTGGCCGACCAGGATCGATTACAGCTGTTCGATATAGCTGTACCAGCTCCCGTCTTCACTGGGCTAATCCTATAATTTCAAGAAAGGAGCTGGAAAGCTCGCCTCGCCCTGCCTTGTTAAGGATCTGTTCTCCGGTAGTTGTGATTTCCGATAGCGGGCCGTTGAAAAGCACCATACCGAGTTGCAGGGTTGCCGGTAGATCGGCAACCGGATTGACGTTCGGATGTTTGGGGGCTAAAAACACAATCCTGATTTCATCCACTTCATCCGGTATGTTTTCGCAGGCACCCCCAGGCGCAACGAATTCGAAAAGCTCTTCTGGACTATGTAATGTTACGCTTTCTTCATTGAATTCTACGTCCTGGCCCTTAGCATGGAATTCAACAGTAAGAATTGGTTTCATATGCGTTACACTCCTTTTCCGGTTTTTGCATAAAGCCAATCCTAAGAGAATACCGGGAATTTAGCCATAGCGTGATTGTCGTCGAAACCCGGTCGAGACCACGAAATCGACATCATTCAGGTCTGACCTGATGCGCATGTCTTAGCGCCATGCGAGTGAATACCGGGCCAACCAGCTCAAAGAATACAGTGGTGCCGATAACGAGGGAGAGGATGGTCTGTCGGAGGCTGACAGTCATTGTCTTTGCATGTATTGCCAGCGTGCAAGTGCGCGAATACTCAAGGGTAACGGTTCAGACCGGGTTTCCTCGTGCGGGTAGATAAGCTCATGCGAGTTGAATTCATCCAGCGGCTTCATGTCACGAATTGCTTTATCCAGCCGAATTGCAAGCTCGCCCGGTTCATGTGTCTGGCAGATGATGTATGGGACAGGATGCCCGAACACTATCCGATACGCGGCTTTTACATGCGCTAACTGTGTAGATTTGAGGTGAGGTCTCATAAGCCGATTCGTGTATGCGAAGGAAAAAATAAACGTCATGCTTATTAGTTGATGTAAATTTCTTGCCTAATGCGGACTCTAGCTGCGTAAAAAAGGGGAGACTATTGAGGAAACCACGTACATAGCACTATCAAAGTTGATTTTCGTTTATGCCCGGTTTGGAATGTGCCCGGAAATTTATCTGCCGCTGATATTTCTAATCGCTAAACGACACGACTTCAATTCAGGCCCGTGCCTTGCACGCAGACGCAGAAAATCACGCCAGTGCTTTATTACTCAAATGACAGCTTAATCAGGACCACCCCGGTCGTTACTGAAAACAATATCACCATACCAGGCGATGGCGGATTCCTGAGTATTATCCGTATCCGTCATAATGGCCACACCGGTTATCATCGTCGGCTCTTTAGCAAAGGCTGTTTTGTAATCTTCATAGACATCGCGCGTCTCCATTACCCATTGCTTTAATTTCTCATCGCCGCCTTGAACAACAAACATCTGTACCCGATCCGTATAGGAATTTGCAATCATGGTTCCAGCCGGGCTGTTACTCCCCCAGATATAGGCGATAGCCCGGTAGGGAAGATCCTGGCCATGTATGAGCCGGGCAGCCTTCTGTTCCAGCTTCTCCAGGAAACTCGCCTTGTCGGGATCAAACGCAAAGGTAATATAAACTCTGGCAGGGTAGTCGTCGCCATCCTTGCGGGTTACATCGCCCTTCTGCAGGAGATTATTTACTTTCCAGCTCCACTGGATGAAGGGGTATTCTTCCGGATCAATTGAGATTGCCCGCGTCAGCCCGGAAGCAGACTGATTACTGACAGCTTTGATGACAACCGTATCATTCTCTTTAACCAGGGAATAATTGGTATGCCTCTCAATCCCGCTGAAGTTGAGCGGCTGCCAGCCATCAGGCAGATTTTCACCAGGCTCGAATGACGAGAATATGCCTGCTTCAAAATGTGCGGGTGGCTGCGCATGCGTAAACCCTGCTCCCGTCAACAGGTAAGTTAGCAGGAACGCCGTGTTGCCGCGGTTGGTACAGGTATTTTGCATCGTTCATCTCGTCAATTTGCTTCGGTTGCAGGCGCTCGCGGCCAGACTCGCGATAGGTCCCGCTAACCAGGAACGGGTAGAGCAGGTTTGGACGCGCAGCGCCGGGTGTTCTGGCCTTCTTATACGAACAATATCATGGTGGGTCTGCTGTAAAAACACGCGCCACTGCCACCCACGCTATCTATCAAGGCCTCTTAAGGGACGTTCTTATGACTTATTTCACCAGTTGTATTGGGGGGGCAGTAAAGCGAGCGAGTGTGGGGGGCAAGACGTTCGCTGGGCGAGTTCTATGGCGTGATTCTGAGCATCCAAATCCGGCCAACACCTCCCGTTTATGTCGAAGCACTGCAGGAGACGCGCGCTTCGACGCGATTACTGGCAATATAAACCGATCACGCCGAAGCACGGAGCTCCTACGAAATTAGACGAATGCCGTTGTGGGTGATAGTCGAAACCAGACCTTCGTCTGGAGATTTTTGCAAATATGGTCCTGGGCACCTGCTTTTTATGGAAGGCGCGTTGAATAAATAACTACGCGCAGAGCGATGCTCTGTGTATCCTGCATGGTCAACAATTTCCCATATTCTAGGTAATAATGATGCCAAAAATCCTGTTGCTATTATTCCTTGGCTTGCTGTTGGGAGGCTGCACAGAAGAACAGCAGAACCGCCTGAACCGTCTAGGGGTAACCTGGCTGGAAGGCAATTATCGGGTGACCTACGCTGACGGGGAGCATGTCAAAAGCTGGGAGGTGCGTGACAGTAAGGTCACGTCTGAGCCTGAGAAGGGCTATTATTACTTCTGGGTTGAGGACGACGGGAAACGTTACTACGTGCAAACACCGATTGTTCGCAGCTATATCGAGGAAATTCCATAGCTCACCACATCACCGAAATTCATGTCCAAGTCGTCGAACCATAGGCCAAGATGGGAAAACTTCAATTGGATAAAGAACTGACTGATCAACAGACAAGTGATATTACAAATTTTCTGAAGGCGTTAACCGACAAGTGCAGAGAGCAGTGTATTAAATAACGTTGCTGCAGCTGATGGTTCCTAATTGGTCGTGACGGGATCTTTTTCCTTGTCGCGCTCAATCAGTGCGTAGGCCGAGTGATTGTGGATGGATTCGAAATTTTCGGATTCCACAACGTACGCAGTGATGCGGTCGTCAGCGTTAAGATTTGCAGCTATATCGCGCACCATGTCTTCTACAAACTTCGGGTTGTCGTAGGCCATTTCCGTGACATATTTTTCGTCAGGGCGCTTGAGCAAGCCGTAGAGTTCGCTGGAGGCCTGAGCCTCTATCATTTCGATCAGTTCCTCGACCCAGACAAATCCACTGGTGGTGGCTGTCACGGTGACATGCGAGCGCTGATTGTGCGCCCCTCGCTCCGAGATTTTCTTTGAGCAGGGGCACAGGCTGGTGACAGGTACTACCACCTTGATCTTCATCGAGGGCCGTGCATCGCGGATTTCACCGATGAAAGATACCTCGTAGTCCAGCAAGCTTTGCACGCCGGAGACAGGTGCAGTCTTGTTGATGAAATAAGGGAAAGTCATTTCAATATGACCGGCCTGGGCTTCCAGGCGTTCGGTCATTTCACCGAGCATTTCCTTGAAGGACTCGACGCTGATTTCGCGTTCGTGGAGATTGAGTATTTCCACGAAGCGTGACATGTGTGTGCCCTTGAAATTATGCGGCAGGTTCACATACATGTTGAAGTTGGCAATGGTGTGCTGTTCACCCTCGGAACGGTCCCTGACGCGCACCGGGTGACGAATGTCTTTGATACCGACTTTGTCGATAGCAATATGGCGCGTGTCTGCGCTGCTCTGCACGTCGGCGATATTGTTGGTCACCGTTGCGGTAGCTTGTGGCTTGCTCATGACTCGTCCTCAGCGTAACGCACACAGGCGCGTTCAGTTTCCCAGAGCGTTACGGCGTGGACCTTGATGCTGTCGTTGTTCAACTGCGCCGAAAGCTCTTTGTAAAAATAGGCAGCAATGTTCTCTGCCGTTGGATTGATCTCGGTAAATGGTTCGAGATCGTTCAGGTAGCGGTGGTCAAGGCGGCCGGCAATTTCGCGGGTGGCCTGCTTGATCACTTTGAAGTCTACACCCATGCCGGTTTCATCAAGCCCCGAGGCAAACACTTCCGTCTCGACTTTCCAGTTATGACCGTGCATGCGCGCACAGGCTCCCGGATAGTCGCGTAGCGTGTGTGCCGACGCGAAATCGGCCAGTATTTTCAATGTGTAACGTGCGGCCACAGTAATTCCTGACCGAAAAGGTCAAATATTAATCGACCGCGCGCAGGGTTGCAATTGTACCGGCCATTTCCTTTTGAATACGCTGGTATATGCTGTCTGCGTCGAGGCCGCAGGCTTTCAGCTGCTGTTCGCGGCTGGCGTGTTCGATAAAACGATCCGGGATGCCCAGCAGGGTCAGCGGTATGTTGATATCTTGTTCTGCGAGGTATTCGGCGACAGCGCTGCCGGCACCGCCACGAACGGCGTTATCTTCAATTGTCACCAGCCGTTGGTGGCGCGAGGCCACCTGGCGCAGCATAACTTCATCAAGCGGTTTTACAAAGCGCATGTTGACCACCGTGGCATCAAGGCGCTCAGCTGCTTCCAGCGCAGCGGCCAGCGGGCTGCCAAACACCAGTAGTGCCACGCCAACTCCCTCGCGGCGAATTTCCGCTTTACCGACCGGTATGCTGTCCAGCGAATCCGGTAAGGCAGCGCCTGGGCCGCTGCCTCGTGGGTAGCGAACCGCCGCGGGGCTGTTCAGCTTGAAGCCTGTCGACAGCATCTGGTGGCATTCACATTCGTCTGCCGGAGTCATCACTGTCATGTTCGGGATACAACGCAAATAGCTCAGGTCGTAGTTGCCGGAATGCGTTGGACCGTCGTTGCCAACCAGTCCGCCACGGTCAATGGCGAATAACACGGGCAGGTTCTGGATCGCCACATCATGAATGAGCTGATCGTAGGCGCGTTGCAGGAACGTGGAGTAGATGGCCACGATCGGGCGAAGACCGTCGCAGGCCATGCCGGCGGCCAGGGTCAGGCTGTGTTGTTCTGCAATACCGACGTCAAAATATCTGTCCTTGTAGCGCTTTGAAAACTCGACCAGACCTGAGCCTTCGCGCATTGCCGGGGTGATGGCAATCAGCTTGTCATCGGTGTCGGCCATGGCGCATACCCAGTCACTAAAGACCTTTGTATAGGTTTTGGCTGGCGTGGTACCTGTCTCGCATTGCCCTGTTGCCGGGTCAAACTTGCCGATGCCATGAAATTTGCAGGGGTTGCTCTCCGCGGGCTGGTAACCCTTGCCTTTGCGGGTGACCACGTGCAGGAGTTGCGGACCGCTGAGGGCGCGCAGATTACGCAGGGTTTTGACCAGGGCGTCGGTATCGTGGCCGTCAATCGGGCCGATATAGTTGAAACCCAGCTCCTCGAAGAGGGTGCCTGGAACCACCATGCCTTTCATGTGTTCCTCGGCCCGGCGAGCCAGTTCCCACATTGATGGCATGTTTTGCAGCACTTTTTTACTACCTTCCCTGACGGTCGAGTAGGTGCGTCCTGACAGGATTCGCGCCAGGTAGTTTGAAAGGCCGCCAACGTTTGGGGAAATCGACATATCGTTATCGTTCAGGACCACCAGTAAATTAGCGTCCAGAGTGCCGGCATGGTTCAGGGCTTCAAAAGCCTGGCCAGCTGTCATGGCGCCATCACCGATAATAGCTATTACCCGGCGCGGGTTGTCACTGCGGGCTGCGGCGATCGCCATCCCCAATGCAGCGCTGATCGAGGTGCTTGAGTGGCCGACGCCGAAGCTGTCGTATTCGCTTTCGTCGCGTTTCGGGAAGCCAGCCAGACCGTCTTTCTGGCGCAGAGTCTCCATCTGGTCGCGCCGCCCGGTCAGAATCTTGTGTAAATAGCTCTGGTGGCCGACATCCCAGACCAGCCGGTCGTCCGGGGTATTGTATACGTAATGGAGGGCCAGGGTGAGTTCCACGGTGCCGAGATTGGCCGCCAGGTGACCGCCGGTTGTAGAAACCAGTTTTATCAGGAAACGGCGCGCTTCATCGGCCAGCTGACGCAACTCGGATTGCTGCAGTGCGCGCAGATCCGCGGGCGAATCGATGAGGTTGAGCAGTGGCAGGTCTGGGTTGGAGGGCATCAGGTACTACAACAGAGGCTGGATAGGGAATTATCCGTGCCAGAAGCTTGTCTGGCAAGAGAAAACGCGTTTAAGTCAATGGCTGCGCGCGACGATGTAGGCAGACAACCAGCGCAACGGGTCGGCCTCTGGGCCGAAGTCTGACAGGCTGTCGGTGGCATCTTGGTGTAATTCAAGAGCCCGTTCACGGGCACCCGCCAGGCCCAGCAGGGAGGGGTAGGTTGGCTTATTCTGCGCCGTGTCGGCGCCGGCCTGTTTGCCCAGCTGTTCAGTGCTGGCGGTAACATCGAGGATGTCATCCTGGACCTGGAAGGCCAGACCGATGCATTTCCCGTAGTGGTCAAGTGTCCGGTGCCGGGACTCATCATGAGTGCTGCCGCTGAGTGCCCCAAGCAGAACCGAAGCGCGGATTAGTGCCCCGGTCTTGTGGATATGCATGTCTTCCAGCTCGGCGATATCAAGTTGTTTGCCGACCGCCGCCAGATCCATGGACTGGCCGCCCACCATGCCACGGGAGCCGGCTGCATGGGATAGCAGTTCCACCATACGCAGGCGGGTATCAGCGGTGATAGGCCCCATGTCGGCGTGCGCAAGCAGCTGGAAGGCCAGTGCCTGCAGGCCATCACCGGCGAGAATTGCTTCGGCTTCACCAAAGGCTTTGTGGCAACTTGGTTGCCCACGGCGCAGGTCGTCGTTGTCCATGGCCGGCAGATCATCGTGCACCAGAGAGTAGGCGTGGATGCATTCGAGGGCGCAGGCAGCCACGTCAAGCGCTTGCGGATCGGCGTCCAGCGCCTGCCCGCTGGCATAAACCAGCAAAGGGCGAACACGTTTGCCGCCATTCAGGGCCGAGTAGCGCATTGCCTGATGTAATTGTGCCGGCATGGTCTGTTCGCCCGGCAGAAAACGATTCAGCGCTGCTTCCACGCGCAGCCTGCAGCGCTCGGCAAAGCTGTCGAGTTCAGTCGGCATTTTCATCATCGAACGGCTGCAGGGTTTCCTTGCCGTTTTTTGTCAGCAGAATCTGTACTTTCTGTTCAGCATCTTTCAGTGACTGCTGGCAGGAACGGGTGAGCTGTACACCACGTTCGAACTGTTTGAGGGACTCGTCAAGGCTCTGTTCGCCCTGCTCCATTTTTTCCACCAGTGTTTCTAGTTCGGCCAGGGCGGTTTCAAAGTCGGGCGATTTTTGGCTGCGTTTGGGCACGTGGGTCTCCGGAAGTTCGGCTGCGTACGTTACAAGTGCCCCTCGGGCAGGTCAATCTGTCCGCTATGTTTCCAGAATTTGGCAGCGACAGCGATTGACAGCCAGTTGCTGCTGGGATAGATTTTCATCCCCTAGTTTAGACTAAGTCTAAAATTCGGGCGGTAGCCCACGTACTATTGAGATTGGAGGTCACATTATGGATCTGAAGGGAAGTAAGACAGAAGGCAATCTGAAAGATGCGTTTGCCGGTGAATCACAGGCTAACCGTCGTTATCTGTATTTTGCAGCCAAGGCTGATGTTGAAGGTTACAACGATGTGGCTGCTGTATTCCGTTCCACAGCGGAAGGCGAAACCGGCCATGCTCACGGCCACCTGGAATATCTGGAAGCTGTCGGTGATCCGGCTACCGGTCTGCCGATTGGTGCCACCTCGGACAACCTGAAGGCTGCCATCGCTGGTGAAACCCACGAGTACACTGACATGTACCCGGGCATGGCCAAGTCAGCACGCGAAGAAAGCTTTGATGAGATTGCTGACTGGTTTGAAACTCTGGCCAAGGCTGAGCGATCCCACGCCAATCGATTCCAGAAAGCGCTGGATCAACTGGAAGACTGATCGCCGTTTAGTTTCCGCTCTCCCTGCGGAGCCTGTGCTCCGTAGCGGGGGGTTGCGAAACCAGAATATCCGGCGGCAACCCGCCATTCAGTTCCGGGGCTTCTGAATCCGGATACACGCATATTATTACGCCATTCTGGAGGAGCATGATGCCCGCTCGTGAAGGCAGTCTGGAAGCGCCGATACGTCACCCGATTGACTGGCGTAATCCCGAATATTACGACGAAACCTCATTGTTTCAGGAGCTTGAGCGGGTTTACGATATCTGTCACGGCTGTCGTCGCTGTTTCAATCTCTGCAATTCATTTCCTACCCTGTTTGACGCCATAGACGATTCCGACACACTGGAGCTGGACGGGGTCGACAAGCGTGTTTATTGGGACGTGGTCGATCATTGTTACCTGTGTGACATGTGCTATATGACCAAGTGTCCGTATGTACCACCCCACGAATGGAACGTGGATTTTCCACACCTGATGTTGCGCGCCAAGGCGGTAAAACATAAGCAGGGCAAATCGCTTACCCGCGACAGGATTCTCACCTCAACCGATATTATTGGCACACTGGCGGGTATCCCTGTGGTATCTGCCGTAGTGAACGCGGTTAACCACAACAAGGTCGGCCGTAAAGTCGTTGAGGAACTCTTTGAAGTGCACCCCGACGCCGTGTTGCCCGAGTATCATTCGAAAACCCTGCGTCGACGCGTGTCGGCTGAGCGGAACAAAGATGCCAGTGCGGCGCCCGAAGCCGGCCCGACGCGTGGCAAGGTGGCGTTGTTTGCAACCTGTTACGGTAACTATAACGAGCCGGGACTGGGGGAAGACCTGATTGCGGTCTTTGAGCATAACGGTATCCCCGTGCGGCTTGCGGATACCGAGCGTTGCTGCGGCATGCCAAAACTGGAGCTGGGTGACCTGGAGGCCGTCGATAAAGCCAGGCAGGTGAATATTCCCCAGTTGGTCAAACTGATTGACCAGGGATGGGATATTGTCGCTCCGGTGCCATCCTGCGTGTTGATGTTCAAGCAGGAGCTGCCGCTCATGTTTCCCGATGACGCCGATGTTGCCAGGGTACGCGACAATATTTTCGATCCCTTCGAGTACCTGGTCATCCGGCACAAGCACGATCAGCTAAAGACCGATTTCAAGAACAGTCTGGGCAAGATTGCCTATCATGTGGCCTGTCACCTGAGGGTGCAGAATATCGGCATGAAAACCCGCGAACTTTTGCAGCTGGTGCCGGACACCGAGGTCGATGCCATTGAGCGCTGTTCCGGTCACGATGGCACCTACGCGGTGAAAAAAGAGTTTCATGAGATTTCCATGAAGATCTGCAAGCCGGTAATCAACCGTGTGGAGAAATCGGGGGCTGATCACTACTGCAGTGATTGCCCGATGGCCGGGCATCAAATAGAAAATGGCCTGCAGAATGGCCGTGAACCGGAGCACCCGTTGAAATTGTTGCGCCAGGCCTACGGAATTTGACGGGTAATGGAGATTCAAATGGAAAAACTGACGCGCAGTGATCTCTATTCCCTGGAACAGTATGCTGTGGCCCGGCCGGAATTTCGTGCCCAGGTAATAGCACACAAGAAGAATCGCCGGGTACCGCTGGGTGATATTGCAGCCCTGTATTTCGAAGACCGCCTGACGATGCATTACCAGATACAGGAAATGCTGCGTGTTGAACGCATATTCGAGGCAGAGGGCATTCAGGAAGAACTGGATGCCTATAATCCACTGATTCCCGATGGTAGCAATCTCAAGGCTACGTTCATGATCGAAGTGCCGGACGAAGAGAAGCGCCGCGAGGTATTGGCGCAGCTAAAAGGCATAGAAAACGAGGTCTGGATTCGTGTCGACGGTTTCGATCCTGTGTTTGCCGTCGCCGACGAGGATATGGAGCGCGAAAATGAGGAGAAGACCTCCTCGGTGCATTTCATGCGCTTTGAGTTTACGCCCGACATGATTGCTGCTGCCAAGGCGGGCGCTGCACTGGGTATCGGCATCAGCCATAGCGAATATACTCAGCAACTCGAACCCTTGCCGGGTGGTATTCGAGCTTCGCTAGTGCAGGATTTTGCCTGATACCGGGAGCGCCAGGCTTTCCTGTTGATGCCCAATCACCTTTATTCCTGGCACGCTGGCTTCCAATCAGGTTAACCCGAACTCTCCTGAGCTACTGACTTGAGCGCGGTGATA
>Ga0316189_10000719_pt1 | contig 33001 bp, 31 predicted proteins | sample LowCovwburrow_MG_FD_204930 | JGI IMG/M metagenome (GOLD analysis project Ga0316189, IMG submission 204930) | Coastal sediment microbial communities from Maine, United States - Lowes Cove worm burrow | ecosystem: Environmental > Aquatic > Marine > Coastal > Sediment | place: USA: Maine...
TCATGTTATTGGCGCCGGCATTATGGGCGGTGATATTGCCGCTTGGTGTGCTTTAAAAGGGCTCACCGTTAGCTTACAAGATCAATCTGCAGATCGTATTGCCCCCGCCTTAGCCCGTGCCCATACTTTATTTAAGCGTCAATTAAAACAAGCTCATTTAATCCAAGCTGCTTTGGATCGCTTGATCCCTGATGTAACAGGCCAAGGTATTGCCAAAGCCGATGTGGTGATAGAGGCCATCTTTGAAGATTTAGTGGCTAAACAGACTTTATTCTCACAGATAGAACCCCAATTGCAGGCGCATACTTTATTGGCCTCCAATACCTCCAGCATCCCTTTAGAAGCCTTAGCTGATGGCCTGCAACACACAGAGCGCCTTGTTGGGCTACACTTTTTCAACCCCGTAGCGAAAATGCAACTGGTCGAAATCGTACACGGTGAAGCCACTGCATCTCAGTGGTCACAACGTGCTGCCGCTTTTACCCGGCAAATTGGTCGCCTTCCTCTACCCGTGAGGAGTTCACCTGGCTTTCTGGTTAACCGTATTTTAATGCCGTATTTACTGGAGGCCGTTCGACTAGTTGAAGAAGGTGTTTCTGCCACGATTGTCGATCATGTCGCCACGGATTTTGGCATGCCAATAGGGCCTATTGAATTAGCCGATACCGTCGGGCTGGATATCTGTTTATCGGTTGCACAAATGCTGGCTCCAACACTTGATCTCGACGTACCAACACAATTAGAAACCTTGGTTTCACAAGGTCATCTAGGTCGAAAAAGTGGCCAAGGTTTTTATCATTACGATGGTCAAGATAAACAAGCGCTCGTTAGCGGTAGCACGCAGATTATTGAACATGATGTTATCCAACAGCGCCTGATCTTAAGACTGCTTAACGAATGCGTTAGCTGTTTAGCAGATCATATTGTTGAAGACGCCGACCTCATCGATGCCGGTATGGTCTTTGCCACTGGTTTCGCACCATTTCGTGGTGGCCCAATGCATTATATGCAACAACAAGGTGTCGAGCAGCTTTATCAGCAACTAACACAGTTAAGCACTGTCACAGGCCCTCGATTTACACCTCATACACGATGGGAGGATTTACTATGACGCTACAGACTGACATCATCTCACTAGACAATGCACAACATCTACCCGGTCTATTAGCTGAGCGCGCCAAACGTAGTCCAGAGGCCTTGGCGTGCCGAGAATTTAATGAGCAAACTCAGCAATGGCAAGATGTGACTTGGCAACAAGTCGCTAACATTGTTGAACACCGCAAGGCAGCCTTGGCTAAAGAACAGTTTGATCCAGGGGATCGGGTCGCGATTATGCTGAAGAACTGCTGCGAATGGATCTATTTTGATATGGCAGCACTCAGCCTAGGTCTCGTCACAGTGCCACTTTATCCTAATGACCGTGCTGATAATGTGGCATATATTCTAGCTAATTCAGGCGCCAAACTGTTACTGCTCGAGGATTTATCCGAGCAGCCGGAATTAGCACAACACGACGCATTAAAAGAGTTAGATCGCATTGTCACACTGTCTGGTTCACAGGCGGTCGATAACTTACCGCAATGTCTCTCTCTCGACACTTGGCTCAGTGATATTGATGAGGCTATTGTCCCGTCACACACACCCAAGCCGGATGATCTGGCCTCCATTGTTTATACTTCTGGTACTACAGGACCTGCTAAAGGCGTGATGCTAAGTCACCATAATATGCTGTGGAATGCATGGAGTGGTCTGCAAAGTATACCCATTTACCCTAGTGACCGTTTTCTATCTTTTCTACCCCTGTCCCATACCTTAGAGCGAAGCATTGGCTATTACTTAGCCGTTATGGCGGGTGCAGCTATCATTTACGCACGCTCTATTCCTCAATTAGCCGAAGACCTCGTCGAGCAGCAACCGACTGTGCTGATTAGTGTCCCCCGTATTTATGAACGGATATTTAATAAAATTCAAGATCAATTACAACAAAAATCACCCGTAGCACAAAAACTATTTCAAACGGCTGTTGATATCGGCTGGTGTCATTTTGAACATCAACAAAAACGTGTAGCATGGCATCCCGCTTTATTATTACAACCTTTGCTTCATCGTCTTATTGGTCAAAAAATACAAGATAAGCTGGGCGGCCAACTACGAGTCGCTATCTGCGGCGGTGCGGCGTTATCAGAACATATTGCCAAAACTTTCATTGCGCTGGGCATTCCCATATTCCAAGGGTATGGATTAACCGAAACCAGCCCTGTCGTCAGCGTCAATACGCTTGAGCATAATTTACCTAAAAGTATCGGTTTGCCTTTGCAGAATGTGGAAGTTCGATTTAGTGATGAAGGTGAATTACAAGTCCGAAGCCCCGGTGTGATGTTAGCTTATTGGAAAAATGAAGCTGCAACCAAAGACACGATTGATAATGATGGCTGGCTCAATACTGGTGATTTGGGTTATCAAGATGACTCAGGGTTTTTACATATTACCGGACGGCTAAAAGATATTCTTGTGATGAGCAATGGCGAGAAGATCTCTCCCACTGATATGGAAATGGCCATCGCTAAAGATCCTTTGATTGAATCTGTTTTAGTCATCGGGGAAGCCCGGCCCTTCTTGAGTGCGCTATTAGTGCTCAACGATGCCTCATGGCCATGGTTAGCCAAAGAAGCCAATTTAGCGGTTACCGATCTAGAACAACTCAGATCACAGCCGGCCATAGAGCAATTATTATTAACTCGGATCCAAAAACAGCTACATGATTTCCCCAGTTATGCTGACATTGTTCGGCTCACGGTTTCTCTTGATACTTGGACGGTTGAAAATAACTTATCAACGCCAACATTAAAAGCCAAACGACCACAAATACTTGAGCGTTATGCTGCCGATATCAACGCACTTTATGAAGGCCATTGACCATGAACTCACTGCCTGAGGCACACGCCACACTTCGAATTGTTGCTCGGCCTTGCGATGTCAATGCAGCAGGGGATATTTTTGGCGGCTGGCTAATTTCACAAGCTGACATCGCTGGCAGTACTGTCGCTGTCCGGCATACCAAAGGACGGGTTGTCACTGTGGCAGTCGAACAATTCCACTTTATCAAGCCGGTCTTAGTCGGTGATATTGTCAGTATTTATAGTGATATTAAAGCTATAGGTAAAAGCTCAATCACTGTCGCTATGAGTATTTATATCGAACGTAAACCAATGCAAGATGTGATTGTTGAAAAAGTCGCCCAAGGCCAGTTTATCTTTGTTCACCTTGATGATCAGGGTAAACCTTGTGCTATTTAACCCCTAAACATCAACGTATAAGGTTAATTTCTGGCCAGGCCTTAACAGTGTGCGTTTGTGAAGGCCATTCCACTCTCTCACTTGGGCAACGCTAACATTGAATTGTTGGGAAATTTTCCAGAGTGAATCACCGCTTTTAATTTGATAACTCACTGTCTTCGTTGTCGCAGATGTTGACAGGTTCTTACCAGGCCACACGGCAAGTTTTTGCCCTAGACTTAAGGTATCTCTAGGCGCTTTACCATTCCATGTCGCCAGTTGTCTGACACCCACTTTATAGGCCTTAGCCAAATCCCACCAAGTATCGCCTTTTTTCACTATATGAATAATTTTTTTGCCATTTTTTGGCGTTTTAGCTCGTCTTTGATGTTTGGCTAATTGGCCCTGGCTAACAAAATCGCTCGCTTTCCCAACTGACATCGGAATCATTAAGTGACGACCGGTACGGATATTATTAGAACTTAATTTATTCGTCTTTTTTAAAACTGCAACTGTTGTGTGATATTTTCTAGCAATAACACCCAAAGATTCGCCTTGTTTTATTTTATGTCGCTGCCATTGCATTCTATCTTTTGCAGGTAGGGCCGCTAATTTACGCTTGAAATGCTCAACTTTTTCTACGGGAATAACTAATTCATGTGGCCCGCCTGGCTGTGTTGCCCAATAGTTAAAGCCAGGATTAAATTGATAGAGCTCATCACTACTAATGCCCGCTAATTTAGCTGCTAAAACCAAATCAATCTGTGAGCCGATATCAACAACAGTAAATACTGGCTCATTATCAATTGGCCGCAAGCTCAATCCATATTGATTGGGCTGAAAGACCAAATGAGAAATAGCCATCAATTTAGGAATATATGCCGTGGTCTCGGCGGGTAAATCTAATGACCAGAAATCAGTGGCCTTACCGGCTTTTTTATTCTTCTTAATTGCACGACCGACCGTACCTTCACCAGCATTATAAGCCGCGATAGCCAATTGCCAATCGCCAAAATAGCCGTGTAATTTTTGCAAATAATCTAAGGCCGCATCCGTTGAAGCAACAATATCTCTCCGGCCGTCATACCAACCATTCTGCTCGAGACCAAACACTTTCCCTGTTCTCGGCATAAACTGCCATAAACCTGCCGCACCACTATTTGAATAAACGTAAGGCTTAAACCCACTCTCTACCACTGGTAATAACGCAATTTCCATCGGCATATTGCGTTTGTCTAATTCAGACACAATATAATGTAAATAAGGTCTTGCACGCTCGGTGACTGTCTTAAAGTATTCAGGGTTTCCTAGAAATCGATCTAATTGTTTTTGTGCCGGCTTTTTCAATGGTAAAGCGGGTGTCATCGTAAAACCACCACGTAGTCTCTGCCAAACATCGGCTTCTAGTTCTGTATTAACCGGGGATAAAGTATTTGGCTTGATGCCCTGCTGTTTGCCATCGACTTGGCGCCATGTCGGCCCTGCCACAACTTGCTTAGATGTTGTCGCGTTGACTGGATCTACCGAAGTACTTTTTACCACAGCTGGCTTACTACTACATGCTGTTAATACTGCCAATGCAACAACAATACCCGTCTTTTTTATTTGTTTGAGATAACTCATAGTGCGTGCATTATAGTGCAGATGGCTTTCACTGTCTGTTCAGTAACCATGATTGGCTCACAAAACAGCTATTTACATTAGCGTTTGACTAAAAGATTGATAAGTAGTCTCTTCATATCACCATACTGCTTTAAAAATTCCGCGACGCCTTATATATTCAAAGGTCAAGCTGGCTGACCCCTTGATTTTGTAACTTTTCCTTGTTTTTATAAAATCACATAAAGTGCTGCTAGGGATGGGCTTTTCGGTATTCGGCACAAGCGGGTATTTCTTTCCAGTTCCCGCCATAACAAAACCCTTTATCACCATCTTTGAATCTATAGCCATTATTAAACATACAAATCTGAGTTTCAGCTATATGGCTAAGAGGCACTTTCCTATCTCGACTATAAGGGTTACTGTAGCCGCAACTTAGCATTTGCGCTTTTATATCGCTGTCGCTGGCCCCTTTTTTTTCAAAACTTTTAAATTCAGGCGGCCCTGGCTGAAATGCGTGTTCCGGATAACAACTAGCCGTAATAGTAGTGAAGACAAATATAACAACAAACCTAAGCACGGCTATTCTCCTTCTTTTGTATAGGTTCTAACAGGAACATATTCTGGATACTTATAATTCCAACGAGTAAAGCACTTGTCCGCCCCAAGTCCATAACAACTATGCACAGTATGCGCGCCATCGAAAATATTGAGTGTTTCTTGTAAAAAACTACTTCCTTCAGGAATGGAACCACCCGTACTAGGATTACGTCCTAGTATGCGGCCTACAAAATCAATTTCGTGTGTTTGCTGCTGCACCACCATGCTATTGAGTACATCTACATCAGTAATAGTATTTCTTCCTTGTAAGGGGCCTAAAATATTATCTGCTCGCTCAGCATTATAAGCTGAGCCCACAAAACGTAGACGTGTGCCGGCTAAATCTCCAGCGGCACCCGTGCTCTCGATATATTCGGGAATCAAGGGGAATCAAGGGGAATCAAGGAAATCAAGGGGTCAGCCAGCTTGATTTTCTTCTTGATAAGCTTCGCTTTTCCTATCGCCGCCATGGGCTGTTAGTCTTGTTGGCCTTGATACTTTTTTTGTGATTTGAGCATGAAAGTTGTCCTTGCCAAACACTTCTCCTTTTTGTGTTGCTTGAGTGATCTCTTTATCTTGTTTTGATATATCGAGCTGCTCAAAAAGCCTTGTATAAGCCGCTGTTTGTTCTTCAGCATTATCGCCTAACTGATTGTATAGTGTATGTGTTGTAATCAGCTTGTCAGGCTGCCCTAAGGCATTATGATGATAGCTTGACCATGGGTAGTCCTCTAACTTAGTCACAATATTCGCTTTTATCGGATTCATTTCTATATATTTATATAAAGTGAATAGATAGTTATCACTGTCGACTAAGCAAGATTTATAGCGCCCTTCCCAAATTGTCCCTGTACGCTGTCGCGTAGCATTGAAATAGCGAACATAACGATTACTCAATGATTGCATAAAAACTTTAAGATCGTTTTTATCTTTCGGCGTAAGCAATAAGTGGAAATGATTAGTCATAACCACATAGGCGTGAAGCTTGCACTTAGTTTTTAATAAGGAGTGGGTAATGTCTTCTTTAAGACGGGTAAAGTCTGCTTCGTTTTCAAAGATATCTTGGCGCAAAATATCGCCTTTGCTGATAGGGACAACATTCCATGCATTAGCGCGTTTGCTAGAGTCGGGGGTGAAACGAACCGCACCCACTCGACCTGGCACGATAGTGAGTTGCAACACGCCTGATTTTAAGTCTTGTGGCGCTGCCAATACTCGCGTGGTGACATAGCCCTTGGCAATAATGGCGTTTTGTACACGAACCATCAGCGCATTAATGCCTAATACACCCAAACATCGCCCTAGTATTGGTTTCGTTAGCGTCTCTCTATTCTTCAATACCGTGTTTAACGCAAACTGAAATTTATCCGCAGCGTCACCAAGCAATACAATTTTAGTAATCTTAAAGCAAGGTTGTTCATTTTCAGGGATCACATCATTGGCAATAGGTGCTTGCTTTTGTAGTTGTTCACCCAAACCTCGCGCATCAGGCACTGGCTCTTGTTGCTGCCGTAATTGTCGAAGGCGATCCTGCTGTCGAATTAATTCTTGGGTATTGGTCTCGATCTGATCGATGTCTGCCGCTGAGGCAAATATAGAAAAAAAGATAAGTCCCAAGCTGAGACAGCTTTGAAGTCCATTTATTTTATCGTCCATGTTTATTAATTAATCTTACATTTTTTAGTTTTAGTAATCGGGCTCATGATTTAACTTAATCATGGCGAAGTTTAAAGTAAAGGGGAATAAAGCTTTAAGTATTACTTGGTTCAGTATTAAAAGGCTGCAGAACATCATAGGCTCCTAATAATTTAAGTCTATCAGCTTTCTTACGATGTCCACACTTCAACTTAAGCACTGCACGTAGCACTTGAATTAACCTCAGACTGTGTTTCTATGACCTTTTGGCTGCCAAGAAGGTGTGATCACATTGGGCATTTCTGATCGACTTATCAAACGTGAAGGCGCCACCATGAATTCACCAAATTTTTGATTAATCTCATCTACCGCATTATTTAATGTATCTCGCTGTGGTGGTGATGACATGATTTGTTCAAATAAGTCGCCTTGCCTTTCTGACTGACAATCTAAGGCCACAACTCTGACTTGCCAAACTCCTTGGCCACGCCATGAGTTGGCGATAAAGTGCTGACATAAGCCAAAAATGAGCTTGCCATCATCAGTAGCATAAGGTGTGCTGGCTTTTACGGTTAACCAGCCTTGTGTTGTCTTTAAGCCAATAAAAAAATGTTTTGCTTGAAACCCATAGCGGCGAAGCCGGGCCGCCAGCTTTTCAGCCATATGTTGAAAATAGGTTGAGATAATATGGCTGTCTTTCGTTTCGGGTGGCATATTTTTGCCGTGCCCCATCGTTTTGGGTGCTTTGATATTCGTCTGTACTTTATCGGGATCTTTACCTTGTGCCATTAACCAAATACGCCGACCCAAATTGCCATAGCGTTTGGCTAAAATGCTGATAGGTAACTTTTTCATATCCCCACAAACAATCACGCCATAGGGTTTTAGAAAACCCGCCACGCCTTTATTAATACCACTTAATTCCGACACGCGGTAAGGCGCTAAGACGTGCTCTGCTTCTGAAGGGTGAATCACGGTTAAACCATCTGGTTTATGACGTTTGGCTGCAAATTTTGCCGTTGTTTTATCGCCACTGACACCTACTGAGCAATATAATCCTGATGCTTGATATACCGCCTTTTTGAGTAGCTTTCCTATCCTTAACGGTGATCCCAATAAACTTTGGCAGTGGGTGACATCTAAAAAAGCCTCATCCACCGAATAAATTTCAACATCTGGACTAATTTGTTGTAGTGATGCCATGATTTTTGTTGAGATGGCCGCATAACGATTAGGTCTTGAAGGCGCTTGAATCAGGGTAGGACAAAGCATTCTCGCTTGCCTAAGACGCATGCCTGTTTTCACCCCATAAGCACGTGCTTCATAGGAGGAAGTAATAATCGTCGTCCCTAATAAACCATTGGTAACGGCAACTGGTTTTTGGCGCCAAGCTGGATTGTCTAATTGTTCTACCGCCGCAAAAAAGCAGTTCATATCGACTAAAATAATCACCCTTGGCCACGGTAAATCTAATGGCCCCATTTTATGCGACTTTTATTAAGGGTAGGTACGCAATTGTCCGACAATCACGCCTTGAATACTCACCCGGTCGGCGGGCAGGGTGACGGGATCATAATTGGCATTCGCCGGCATTAATGTCATCGTTTGGTCGTTATTAATCAATAATGTTTTTAAGGTCGCATCAAAACCATCCACCAATGCCACCACAATATCGCCATGTTGTGCTGTTTGTTGCGACTGCACCACCACCCAATCGCCAGACATAATGGCTTTATCGATCATTGAGTCGCCGTTTACTTTTAAGACAAAACGGTCTTTGCCTGCAAACATGCCGCCTAAATCAATTTCATCTTCATCCGGCACGGCTTCAATGAGTCGACCGGCAGCAATTCTGCCCATCACCGGTAAGGTGACTGAGGCACTTTCTTGTTTTTGCTTATCACTCGCCAGTTGTAAACCGCGCGATCGGCCCACGGTGCGAATAATCAGGCCTTCATTCACCAAGGCTTGAATATAGTTATGGACCGAGCCTTGTGATGATAAGCCGATGCCTTGTGCGACCTCTGATAGCAAAGGTGAGCGATCATAGTGTTCGATATATTGAACAATAAAATCGTAGGTATCTTGTTGGCGTTCTGTCAGCATCACGCACTCCTCTTTATAATTGAGAACATCTCAAGAAGAAAATATAGAGAAGATTCGGCTTTTGATCAAGCTTTTTCGCTGATAGGCTGACTTTAAATTAGGCTTCTGACAATTTAACACCCTATTCCAACGCTTTTTGACCTTATCTAGCGAATACCCTTGGAAGTCACTACAATCATTTTTTCTACTTGCATATCTTCCAAGGTATAAGGAATACCGCCGGTGCCTAAACCAGAATGACGTAGACCTGCGAAGGGCATCCAATCCACCCGAAAAGCGGTATGCTCATTAATCATCACCGCAGAAGCCGCTAAACGATCGGCAATATACATCGCAGTATCAATATCACGGCTATACACCGAGGCTTGGAAAGCCACATCTAAGGCATTAGCCTCTGCAATGGCTTCATCTAGATCCTCAAAGGGATAAATACACACTACTGGGCCAAATATCTCAGCATTAGATACTTTACTATTTTTCGCGGGATTAAATAATACTGTGGGTTCATAGCAATGATTGGGTAAGGTATTGCCGCCGCACAACACCTCGCTACCTTCATCAATCGCTTCTTGTACCCACTCGGCTACGCGTGTCACTTCATCTTCACGGATCAATGGTCCCACTTCTGTTTTGTTTGATAGTGGATCACCTACCACCATTTTTTGTGCTGCGGCAGAGAGTTTTTCGGCGACGTCTTGTGCAATCGATTGATCTACATAAAGTCGTTGTACCGATACACAAACTTGGCCGGCATGATAAAAACCGCCTTTAGCCAAGCCAGGAATGGCGCTATCAATATCAGCATCTGCTGTCATGATAACGGGCGCAACCCCACCATGTTCTAACGCGCAGCGTGTTCCTGGTGCCAATTTAGAACGTAAATACCAACCGACTTTAGCGCTACCAATGAAACTGAAGAAAGCGACCCGTGGATCGGTCACCAACGCTTCAGCAATATCATGGTTTTCAGGTAGCAACACCTGACACCAAGCTGCTGGTAAGCCTGCTTGATGAAAGAGTTTAACCAGTCTAAAGCAAGATAAGGGGGTATTTTCTGCCGGTTTGACGACCACTGGGCAACCCGCGGCAATGGCTGGGCCGACCTGATGAGCAATCAAATTTAAAGGATGGTTAAATGCACTGACGGCCACCACCACACCAATAGGTTCTTTATTCATGATGGTGAAACGATGTTGCGATGCTGCGTTAATGGCCATCGGTACTGGCTTGCACACATCATGGCGCAAGGTATCTGCACACAGCCGAATGCTATCAATACACCGAACCATTTCGACTTGTGAGTCTAGTAACGGCTTGCCGCCCTCTTCTGCGGCGCCTAGTGCTAACATCTCTGCTTGTGCCTGTATTAACTCAACAGCACGCTCTAGAATAGCAATTCTTTCTGCTACTGAGAGCCAATGAGTACGATCTGTGAATAGGTTGTGAGCCGTGCTTAGCGCTTGATTGACATCGGCTAATTCTGCCGTTTCAACGGTGGCGATGGGGTGATCATCATAAGGGGAAGTGACCTCAACTTTATGATCATTTGTCTTATCACTACCCGCTAGCATCAAAGGGAAATGTTCAAGCTTACCCATGTTTCACCTCCTCTATAAAACGCATATTTTTTCTTTTAAACCTTCGTTCAAAATAGCGTGATTCAATGAATAATCCACTGCTAAGTCAATAAGATGCACACCTTTAGAGTCCAATGCTTTTTGCAAAGTTTCGGTGAATTCTTGATGGCTGCTTGGTCTATGGCCTGTCGCGCCATAACTTTCAGCATATTTAACAAAATCAGGGTTATTGTAATCTAGGCCAAAGTTATCAAAACCCATACCTTCTTGTTTCCATTTGATCATGCCATAAGCGCCATCATTCAAAATGATCACGACCAAATCTAGACCTATTCTGACCGCCGTTTCCATTTCTTGTGAATTCATCATAAAGCCACCATCACCACAGACACTGATCACTTTCCGATCAGGGTTAATCAATTTGGCTAACATAGCCGATGGTAAGCCTGCCCCCATAGTGGCCAGGGCATTATCTAATAAAAGGGAATTGTTTTGATAACATGTGTAATTACGTGCAAACCATACTTTGTAGACACCATTATCCAAAGTGACAATACCCTCATCATCTAATGTTTGCCTTATCGTATGCACAGCGCTTTGTGGCAACATTGGAAAACGCGTGTCCTCGCTATAATGCGATAAACGTGTCTGTACTTCTTCCTTTACACGGTAGAAATAGGAAAAATCCCAGCTCTCTTGTTTGGGCAATCCTTTTTTGATTCGGTTAATCGATGTCGCAATATCACCCACCACGTCCAATTGAGGGAAATAAACCGGATCAATTTGTGCTGGCTGGAAATTAATATGAATGACTTTTGAACCGCCTTCTTTCATAAAGAATGGGGGTTTTTCAATCACATCGTGACCCACATTCAAAATCACATCAGCCCGCTCTATCGCACAATGCAGAAAATCATGATCGGATAGCGCTGCGGTGCCTAAATAAGCATCATGTCGTTCATCAATGACGCCTTTACCCATTTGGGTATTAAAAAATGGAATGCCTGTTTGTTCGATTAAGGCTGTTAAAGCAACGCTAGTTCTTTTTCTATTTGCCCCTGCTCCGACTAAAATTAGAGGCATCTTGGCATTTTTCAGCATCTCTATCGCTGTTTTAATCGCACGATTATCAGCATCAGGCCGTCGCGTTGTCGCAACGTGATACATTCGTTCATCGGCTGGTTCTGCCGCAATATCTTCTGGTAATTCAATATGTACTGCACCAGGCCGTTCTTCTGTCGCTAATCGGAACGCTTCTCTGACGGTTGCAGCGACACTATTACCGTGTACTACTTGTTTAGTATATTTAGTGATAGGCCGCATCATATTCACGATATCAACAATCTGGAAATGGCCCTGCTTACTTGATTTTATAGGTTTTTGTCCCGTTATCATCAGCATCGGCATGCCACCCAACTGGGCATAAGCTGCCGGTGTAACTAGGTTGGTAGCCCCAGGGCCTAATGTCGCAAGACAAACGCCAGGCTGACCCGTTAACCGGCCATAGGTTGCCGCCATAAACCCCGCGCCTTGTTCATGCCGAGTCAATATGAGTTTTATCTTTGAGTTCTGAAGTGAATTAAGGAAATCCAGATTTTCCTCGCCAGGAATACCGAAAATATATTCGACACCTTCATTTTCTAACGCTTTAACAAATAAATCCGATGTTTTCATTAGTGGCGATTCCTTAATTACAACCTGATTTTAGAATTATAGGCCATTAGACTTTTTGTACTTTACTTTGTTACATCAAATACGCTCGTGGGCTAACGTCGATCACCCTTTTTTCATCTTTTCCTTATCGGTATACATTGCCCGATCTGCACCATCCAATAACGCTTCCAATGTATCGCCATGCTGAGGATAATTTGCCACACCTATGCTGGCTGTGATCTGCACCGTAATTTCACCTTGTGTTATCGGTTGTGCAATCACCTTTTTTAATTTCTCAACGATACGGTGGCATATTGCTAAACCCTCAATCTCATTCAGTAACACACTGAATTCATCGCCTCCAACCCTTGAAACGATATCGCCATCTCTAATACATGCTTTCATACGGCGGGCGGATTCTCGTAACACTCTATCGCCCATAGCATGGCCATAGGTGTCATTAATCAGCTTGAAATCATTCAGATCTACGTACAGTAGAGCTAACTGCCTTTTGTGGCGTTTAGCCAAAGCTAAAGTAGACTCGAAGCTTTGTTGTAGCACTATTCTATTAGGCAGGTTAGTTAAATTATCAAATTCCGCCAACTGCTTGAAGTGGAGTGCTTGTTCACGTTCCTGCGTAATATCGGTGAACATGGCAATATAATGTTCGATATTACCTTGCTCATCATGCAGCAATTTAACAGTTAGACTTTGTAAATAAACCTCTCCGTTTTTTCGGCGGCTAAAGACTTCTCCTTTCCATAATTTGTCATCATGTAATCGCGTCCACAAGGCTTCATAAAATGATTCCTTGTGGCGGTCAGAATTTAATATTTTCGGATGACGACCTAACACTTCATCCGCTTGATAGCCCGTAATATCAGAAAAAGCCTTGTTGATTCTAATAATTAAATTGTCTTTATCGGTGACCATAATCGCCTGTGGTGTCAACTCACACACCTGATTACCTAGTCGAAGCTGTTGCTCTTTAGCCAAGCGCTCCGAAATATCGATCACTGATGCAAAATAACAGTCACGATTCATATCCTCAATATTTTGTATGTGTATTTCAGCTGGATATAAAGCATCGCCTGCTGCAGTTTTAATCATGGTTTCAAAACTCACTGCCGTACGTTCTTTTTTTAATAAGGGCGCGAGTATCTTCCTAAACTGTTGCTGATCATAGCCTGGTTTTAAATCAACAGGACCTAGTTTAAGTGCTTCATTAAATGGCACACCCAAAGCATTCAGAGTCGCATTATTAATGAATTCAAACTGCAAATCTCGACCATTAAAAATATAATTTCCAGCCTGACTTTGATTAATCGCCTGATAAAGCATATTGCGTTCATTAACAATATAAGAAAGCGTCAGACTAATGAGCCCCATTACCATAAAATAGAGCCAGAATAGAATTAAGTTCGCTTGTGAATTTACATCAACAAAAAAACCTTGATTTAGCTGTAATCCCGCTATGCCAATGAGGGTATATTCGAACACGATCAAGGCCGCCATCATCTGGCCAAAACGTAATATTGACCAAACCAATGGAATGGCTAATAAATAACTACTTTTAAACACCATTGTGAAGCCAAAATTCCACCCCATCAGTACCATCAATGCAATGACGGTAGTAAAGGCTATTAGTAATAAGGCCTCAATGGATTGTCTTGTGACGACTTTAAACAAAGCATCGGGGGTAAATAGCAGCAATAAAGGTGTCACAATCACAATGCCGAGCACATCGCTCATCCACGCATTCATTATCGTGGCATAGGCTTCACCAAATGAGGCTAAACCCGCGTATATATAAACCGTAGTACAGAGTAAAGTGCCTACCATCACGCCTATACAGCCGGCAAAAACCAGTGACAAGTAATCATTGAGCCGATAAAAATTGGCTGAAAAGGGTAAGAACTGTAATAAATACACCGTCAAAATAGGTACTAAGGTATCGCTCAATGTGCTTGCTATCAGCTCTTGATAAGGCGCGCCCGTATAGATACCCGCCGCCAAAGCGCCCATCAATACACCGATGCCGTAACGTAAGCCTAACCTGACTAACGCGGCTATCGCAAAACCAGCTGCCGGCCAAATGATGGTCTCGCCATCGACTAACGCTGCATATTTAAGTGCCGATATCGCTAACAAAAAATAGATAATGGCCACTAGGCACTGGACTGCCCATCCATATCGCTTATTCACCACAGTAGCTTTCATTTCTTTCTTTACTAAAAAGAGCGGCCGTAATATACACCTCAGAATCTGATAATATTTTCGGCTTTTTGGCTTGCTTAGCTATGATTGTTAAGTGATATCCAATACCGTGTAGTGCTTGCTGATATTGTTCAAAGATTAATGGTTCAACGCCGCAGAGTGTGACATTAATGGGTTTGCTGTTCTCTTTCCGAGCCGTGCGCATCATCCCAATGTATCCTTGATTGAGTTACTAAGGCGGGGTGTCGGCCAGCATGATTTTCAGCTTGTCATTAACACCTACCCTAGTACTTCGGGTAACTGTAAGCTATCTTTCGCTTAGATATAAAGCTACATTATCAATCTAGAAATGTCTAATCTGGCTTATAAAGTTGGGGGCGATCGCCTGTTTTATTTCATGCCATCAGTGTTACGTAGCTATTTTGTTGATGTCTTATAAAAAAACCCAATATCTTTCGATACTGGGTTTTATTTTGGTGGGCCCACCAGGACTTGAACCTGGGACCAATCGATTATGAGTCGAGTGCTCTAACCAACTGAGCTATGGGCCCCTAAACTTTTAATTATCTGTATCTAAGAAGCTGCGTAGTTGATCTGATCGCGTTGGATGGCGAAGTTTACGTAGCGCTTTGGCTTCAATTTGACGAATACGTTCACGTGTCACATCAAATTGCTTACCGACTTCTTCCAAGGTGTGATCAGTATTCATATCAATACCAAAACGCATCCGTAATACTTTTGCTTCGCGCTCTGTTAGCCCGCCAAGCATGCCTTGCGTTGCCTCTCTCAAGCCTTCTATCATGGCAGCATCTTGTGGTGACATCACGTTGACATCTTCAACAAAATCACCCAAATGCGAGTCTTCATCATCACCGATAGGGGTTTCCATTGAGATCGGCTCTTTGGAGATTTTAAGGACTTTACGCACCTTGTCTTCTGGCATATCCACGCGTTCTGCTAGCTCTTCCGGTGTCGGTTCACGACCCATTTCTTGTAGCATTTGACGGGCAATACGATTCAGTTTGTTAATGGTTTCAATCATATGCACTGGGATGCGAATGGTCCGCGCCTGATCCGCAATTGAACGCGTGATCGCTTGGCGAATCCACCATGTCGCATAGGTTGAGAATTTGTAACCACGCTGGTATTCAAACTTATCAACGGCTTTCATCAAGCCAATATTACCTTCTTGGATTAAGTCCAAGAATTGTAAACCACGGTTAGTATATTTTTTAGCAATTGAAATCACCAAACGTAAATTAGCTTCCACCATTTCTTTTTTGGCACGACGCGCTTTGGCTTCTGCGATCGACATTTGGCGGCTAATTTCTTTAATCTCACCAATGTCCATTTCACGATCATCCGCTAATGTAGCCATCGTTTTTTGTGCTTCTAAAATCAGGTCAAGATTTTTCTTAATCGTTGAGGAATAATGTTTCTTGGCCCGGATATGCTTATCTGTCCATTCTAGATTGACTTCATTACCTGTAAATGAATCAATGAAATCACGGCGATTCATACGTGCTTGGTCAACCACAATCTTAGCAATCGTGCGCTCTTGCTTACGAATCACATCTACAGTGTCACTCATTAAGCTATTAAGGAAAATCAAGGTTTTTGGCATTAACTTGAATTCCATAAAGAGGCTAGTCACCGCTTCATTCAACGCGTCTAAATCTGCTTTGCCTGCTGCTTTCGCTTTTTCTGCCACAGTGTGCGCGTCGCGTAATGCTTGAAAACGTTCGCGCGCTTCTTCAGGATCAACACCTGCTGCGGCTTCATCCTCTTCATCATCATCACCTTCCGCGACCTCAGCAACTGCTGCTGCGGCGGCGGCTTCTTCCTCTTCAGACAGGATAAAACCTTTAATGAGCTCATTTAAGCGCATTTCACCCGCTTCAACTGCGTCATATAATTCTAAGAAATTAATGATGCAAGGTGGGTAGGTCGATAGCATATAAAGACTTTCGCGCAAGCCCGCTTCAATACGCTTGGCAATAACGATTTCGCCTTCACGCGTCAATAATTCAACAGACCCCATCTCACGCATATACATACGGACTGGATCTGTGGTCCGGCCAAACTCACCATCAGAACTGGCTAGTACCGCTGCTGCTTCTTCTGCCGATACTTCATCACCTGATGAAGCGGCCTCAGCCAAGCGTTCCATCTCATCGGTGTCCATACCATCTTCATGCACCATAATGCCGAGATCACTGAACATACCGATAATATCTTCAATTTGATCGGCGTCGACCATATCTTCCGGTAAGTGATCATTGATTTCACCATAAGTGAGATAGCCGCGCTCTTTACCTAAGGTAATAAGCGCTTTGATGCGGGATTGTTGATCTTTCATTTGACCTCTTTCTTCATCATGTCTGACAAATAGTGCTAACCCGATATTATAACGATAAGTCCATAATCTTGCACATTTTTTAATGCGCAAAATGACTCGCTAGCGCTTCATTCGCATTTCTAGTTGTTGTATTTCCTGTCGTTCTTCAGCTGTTAACTGACTCAGGCCCTTCGCCATCAAGATTTCATGGCGCGATGCCTGAGCCGCCTGTTGCAGCTGTGCGACCACGCCGACCAATTCGTGCTGTAATGCTTCTGCGCTCAAACTGAGTGTTTGTATTGCTAATTTTTTTAAGTGATCAGCGTATTCTGTTTCCCTTGATCTTTCTAACAAGGCTGCAGTATTTAGATGAGGATGCTGGTGCAAAGTTTCAAGTAGTTCTGCCAAAATGGCAACCCCTGGCCTAGATAAGCTGGCAATTTTATCAAAATCACCTACCGCGGCATGTAATTCTGGGTGTTGCAACAGTATGGTAATAGCTATTCTGACAGGGGATATACCTGTTGATACTGGCGTGGATTTTTTAGTCACCTGCTGGATTTCAGGTGCTTTTTCAAGATGTTTATGCAGTACTGATATATTGGTTTGGGCACGCTCTGCCAAACGTTGCTCAAATAGTTCTCGATAAACGCCAGCAGGAATATGGCGTAAATAAGGCCGCGCAATTTCAATCAACCTTGCTCTACCATCCATTGAGTTAATATCAACCCGACGCTCTAGGCTTTCAAAAAAGAAATCAGAATAATCCTTGGCTTGCACTACTAATGTGTTAAAAGCCTCTGCACCCTGTTGCTTAACCAAGGTATCTGGATCTTCACCATCCGGTAAGAACATAAATTTCATCTGGTGATTGCCGCCCAGTAATGGCAATGCATTTTCAGCAGCCCGCCAAGCCGCTTCTCGCCCTGCTCGGTCACCATCAAAACAAAAAACAACCTCCGGCGCGCTGCGCTGTAATTGTCTGAGATGTTCAGGTGTTGTGGCTGTACCTAGGGTCGCAACCGCATTGGTAATGCCTTTTTCCGCCAGCGCAATCACATCCATATAGCCTTCAACAATGACGATACGGTCTAATTTGCGATTCGCTTTACGTGCTTGGTATAGACCATAGAGTTCATGGCCTTTATGAAAAACAGGCGTTTCGGGTGAGTTTAAATATTTGGGGGTACTGTCATCTAAAACGCGACCACCAAAACCAATCACTCGGCCTCGCCGATCCCGAATTGGGAACATGACACGATGACGAAAACGATCGTAAGTTCGGCCTTTATCATTGCTACTTAATAGTCCGGCCTCATTTAATTGTTGTATTGCGGCTTGTGAGCCACCAAAAGTCTTAAGCACATTATCCCAGCCCTCTGGCGCCATACCGATACCAAAATGTTCGATGGTGGTCGCTGATAAACCCCGCTGTTTAAGATAGTCGGTGAATTGATCGCGTTTTGGATGCGTTTGTAGCTGATGAATATAAAACTGACTCACTTTATCCAGTAGGTCATATAGGTTTTGTTTTGCTGGATTAGGGGCCAATGATTGTGTCGTCGGCACGGTCATCCCTGCCGACTCCGCCAGCTCATGAATTGCTTCAGGGAAGCTCATCTGATCATATTCCATCAAAAAGCCAATGGCTGTGCCATGGGCGCCACAACCAAAACAATGATAGAACTGCTTTTCGGGGCTGACGGTAAAAGAAGGCGACTTTTCGTTATGGAATGGGCAGCAGGCTTGTAGATTCTTTCCCGCTTTCTTGAGCGGCACCCGGGCATCAATGACATCCGTGATATCAACACGGGTCAATAAGTCATCAATAAATTGTGGGGGAATTTGACCGGCCATATTAGACTTTATAACCGGAAAGTTTTAACAAGCCAAGTGCAGTGTTACGCTGACTCAGCAAGTTAATATCTGCTATGCGGTGAGCGCCGCCTTAACCAGGCCGCTCACTGCTCCCATATCTGCTCGACCTTGTAACTGTGGCCGAAGCGCGTTCATCACTACGCCCATATCTTTAGGACTTGTGGCGCCCGTTGATGCAATCGTCTCTGCTATCGCCGCCGCAACTTCATCTTCTGTCATTGCGGTGGGCATGAACTCTTCGATAATCGCTAACTCTGCCACTTCAATCTCAGCGAGATCGCTACGCCCCGCTGCTTCAAATTGGCTTAAAGAATCACGGCGCTGCTTACACATCTTAGTCAAGATGGTAATGATCCCGTCATCATCTACATCAATACGCTCATCGACTTCGACTTGTTTTATGGCGGCCGTTATTTGGCGCAATGTTGCAAGACGGTCTTTTTCTTTGGCACGCATGGCGGCCTTGACGTTATCTAGCAGAGTGACTTTTAAGGGACTGGCTTCAGCGGGCATGATAATATGCTATTTAGTACATGCGGACGCGACGAGCGCTTTCACGTGATGTTTTCTTTTGATGACGTTTCACAGCAGCTGCAGCTGCACGTTTACGTACTGTCGTAGGTTTTTCATACGCTTCGCGCGCTCTGGCTTCTGCAACAGTACCCGCTTTTTCGCAAGCACGTTTAAAACGACGTAGAGCAATATCAAAGGGCTCGTTTTCTTTTAGACGAACTGATGGCATATCTTGTTTCCTAACTAAAAATTTTATGGAAAAGCCCTCAATTGTACGAAAGATCTGACAGAAAGAAAACAGATCAATCAAATTCTTTTAAATATAGGCATAATATCCCTTCATTTTAATCGCTTTTAAAGAACATTTCTCATGCGTGTACTAGGCATCGAATCTTCCTGTGATGAAACAGGCATTGCAATTTACGATACTGAGCAAGGTTTGTTAGCGCATGCCTTGTATAGTCAGGTTGAACTGCATGCTGAATATGGTGGCGTCGTCCCTGAACTAGCATCACGTGATCATATCCGGAAGGCCTTACCTTTAATTGAGCAAGTGTTAAGCGAAGCCAAATTACAGCGACAAGATATTGATGCCGTGGCCTACACTGCTGGTCCCGGTTTAGTCGGTGCATTATTAGTCGGTGCGGCTATTGGACGTAGTCTGGCATGGGCATTGGCTATTCCCGCCTTGGCGATTAATCATATGGAAGGTCATTTATTATCGCCGTTATTGGAAGACAATCCGCCAGCATTCCCCTTCGTATCATTATTGGTGTCTGGTGGTCATACGCTTTTAGTCGATGTGCAAGGCGTCGGACAATACACCTTACTAGGTGAATCTATTGATGATGCCGTCGGAGAGGCCTTTGATAAGACCGCTAAGATGCTCGGTTTATCTTATCCTGGTGGGCCGATATTAGCCGCATTGGCTGAACAAGGCACGGCTGGCAAATATGACTTCCCCCGCCCAATGACCAATCGACCGGGCTTAGACTTTAGTTTTAGTGGCCTGAAAACCTTTACCATGAATACTTGGCTCAACAGCGAACAAACTGATCAAGATCGCGCTGATATCGCTTTGGCTTTTCAAACCGCTGCGGTTGAAACACTGGCGATAAAATGCAAACGGGCTTTAAAACAAACGGGACATCGTATTTTGGTTGTCGCGGGGGGTGTTAGTGCCAATACCGCATTGAGAGAACGCCTAAATGCGATGATAGGCATTGAAACCCATTATCCAAGACAGGCTTTTTGTAGCGATAATGGCGCCATGATTGCCTTTGCAGGTGCGATGCGCCAAGATGCCATGACCATCACGGCTGCATCACCAACATTCTCAGCAAGGCCGCGTTGGCCAATCGATGAATTAAGCCCGCCTTAACCCAGTTTAAGGTTTAGATTCTTCGCCCGATAGCAGTCGTTTAATATTACTGCTATGACGCATCAATAACATGGCCGCCATCACAAAGATAATCCAGCGCGCGCCAAGGCTATCAATCAACCAAATGCCATATAGCGGTGCCAGTGATGCGGCAACAATCGCAGATAAAGATGAAATTCGGCTAATGACAAACACCACTAACCATGTGAGCAAAATAGCGCCAGCCAGCGGCAGTGATAAGGCCAAAAAACCGCCTAATGCTGTCGCGACACCTTTGCCACCTTTAAATTGAAAGAAAATAGGGTATAAATGGCCAATGAAGGCGGCAAAGGCCGTGGCTGCCACCCAGACAATATCAAGACCTAGCGCGCTGGCTATAACAACGGGGATGACTCCTTTAATCACATCAATCAATAACACTGTTGCGGCCAACTTTTTACCGCCAAAGCGTAAAACATTGGTCGCGCCAGGGTTGCCAGAACCTTGCGATCTTGGATCCGGTAGGCCCGCTAATTTACACAATACGATGGCGCTGTTGAGTGAACCAATTAAATAAGCGCCAAGCAATATGATGATTGGCAAAGTCAGTGTTTCAAGCATGATATGATGCAGCCTAATTTTATGATTGCGCCATTATAGGGCTATTTCTTACATTAGATGCAGACACATGGATAAAATTTTTCTTAACGATCTAAAAATAGACACCATTATTGGTATCTATGATTGGGAACGCCAAGCGACACAAACGCTCCGTTTTGATATCGAAATGGACTATGACATTCGTGCCGCTGCTGCCAGTGATGATATTGCTGATACCCTTGACTACGGTGCTATTGCACAGACGGTTGTCGGCTTCGTTGAGCGCAGCGACTACCAATTAATCGAAACCTTAGCAGAAGACTTAGTCGCTTTATTACTGTCACAGTTTTCCATCCCCAAATTGATATTGTCTGTGACTAAACCGGTCAAACTTTACGGCCAAAACTTCGCCAAAATTGTCATCGAACGCTCGGCGTAATGCAGACAAAGCACCAAACCGGCTATCTGTTAGGGATTGGTAGCAATCTATCGCCGCATAGCAATATTGGCCACATTATCGCGTCGCTTTTAAAACGGTTCCCCCGTTTAACGCTAAGCCGTGTGCTCCGTATTCCACCGGTGGGCATGAATAGTCAGCATGATTTTTTAAATATGGCGGTATTCATTGAAACGGATATGGATCAAACAATGCTGAAAGCTTTTTGCAATGAATTAGAAACGCAATTGGGCCGAGATCGCGCTGACCCTTCAAGTAAGACCAAAGATCGCCCTGCTGATTTAGATATTTTATTTCATGTGACACATGAGGATGATTTTCAGCGCCCTGCCAATAGTATTACCGATGAGTATTTTCTTTACCCTATGATTGATGAATTGTTGGCCTATTTATCAAACCGACAATGGCGCTCACTACAGGCGGGTGTTGCTATTCAATTGGGTGATCTAACGTTTGGAGAGACGGCGACCACCATCGACCGGAATGCTACACCCAGTTAAAAACGGATTGCTTAAAATACTTTTAACGGCTAAATAAACCGGCTCTGCCCCACCTTCTTTTTTCAATAATGTTTCATCCAACATCCGCGTTATTGTCGCTTCAGTATGCGTCGGTGTGAATAATACTGGGCCCGGTGCAACCGCATTGACTTTGATCTTCGGCCCCCACTTTTTCGCCAATGCTAAGGTCATATTGTGCAAGCCCGCTTTCGTGGTGCCATAAATATCGAACTCTGGCGTCGGGTTTTCGACATTGATATCGGTAATATGAATGATATCCGCTGGATCTTCACCCTCACCGACCATCATGGCTTGTAAGCTTTGATTGATTAGAAATGGCGCCATCATATGAATCGTAAAAAACTGCTGGTATTGTTTGGCCGCTTTATTAATATCGTCTGATGTTGGTTCAAATGAAGATGCATTATGAATTACGGCGCGAAACTGCTGGCAATGCGCTTTCAATTGTTCTACAAAAGCCAATATCTGCTCACTATTCGCTAAATCGGCTTGTATCGTTGTGATGCCTAATTCAGTTAAGGCTTGGATCTCAGACGTAAGCGTACGATAATGCGCTATCACGGTATAACCATCTTGGTGTAAGCGTTGGGCAATATGATGGCCCACTCGCCGCCCAGCGCCGGTCACTACCACTGCATTTTCTAATAGCTGATTTGCCATGACTTTTTCTGATCCTTTGCTTAATATTGACCCACTCGCACAAGCGCATAGTGATCGATTATTCGCTGTCATTCAACAGCACATTATCGATGCCGGCGGCAAAATACCCTTTGCCGATTATATGCAGCTTTGTCTTTATACGCCCGGTTTAGGTTATTACAGTGCAGGCAATCAGAAGTTTGGCCAGCATGGTGACTTCACCACCGCGCCAGAAATTTCGCCGTTGTTTTCTCAAACCCTTGCTCGCCATATTCAAGATGTCCGCCAGCAACTGTCCGAATTTAATGTACTGGAATTTGGCGCTGGCAGTGGCAAAATGGCCGGCGATATTTTATTACAACTCGAAAAAGATGGCGCATTACCTAGTCATTATTACATTATTGAAGCAAGTGCTGACTTACAATACAGACAGCGTCAATACTTAGAGCAGCGTATTCCAGACCTGTTTGAAAAGGTCGTTTGGCTCGAACAACTGCCAGAACAATTTGTTGGTGTGATCGTCGCCAATGAGGTGTGTGATGCTATGCCTGTTCATCGCCTGCATTTTGATCAAGCAGCATGGCATGAATGTTATGTGACGATTGATGAAGGTATTTTGCAATGGCTTGATGGCCCCGTTAGCAATGAAGAATTAAAGCAACGTGCCAACTTAATCGCACAAAACCATTCACAAGCTGATTATTTTTCTGAAGTGAATTTGGCGGCAGAAGGGTGGGTGGCTAGTTTGGCTGAGAGCTTAAGACAAGGCGCAATTTTCATTATTGATTATGGCCATGATCGAGCTAGTTATTATCACCCGCAACGCAGCCAAGGCACTTTAATGTGTTATTACCAACATCAAGGTCATGACAACCCGCTTATCCTGCCCGGTTTGCAAGACATCACCAGCCATGTTGAATTCACCGCCTTAGCGGAAATGGCGCTTAGCACTGGGCTTGATGTTGAAGGCTTCCAAACCCAAGCTGATTTCCTCTTGGCTGGCGGGATTACTGAGTTGTTGGAAGATCTGTCTTCCAGTGATGTAACCATTGATTCATTGCAGCAGACCACCGCTATCAAGCGGCTGACGTTACCGTCGGAGATGGGGGAGAGTTTTAAGGCTTTAACCTTGACCAAAGACTTGCCAGAGTTATTGCCCCGGCTTCAATTGGCTGATAGGCGGTATAGCCTTTAAACTCTCGCGGATATAATATTTTGTTGTAGAAAAAGAAGCTAAACTCCTAAGAAGCTTGTGACAGAAATTATAAGTTTAAGAATGCTTCGCTCTAGAGATCATTTCTTCCACTTGTTTGCAGGCATTAACAAAATACAGAATAACTTCAGGGTGACGAATAGAATAAACCCTAAATATTTCATCAGCAAAGGCTTGGCCAACTTTTTCTACGCCATCGAAATCAAAAGATACATACTTAAAGTTTTCAATTCGTGATAATAGCCGCTTTGCCTGACTTCTTGAAACTAATTGCTCCTGATCTATTTTTGCCAATCTCACAGGTATTATCGTTTTATTAAAAGCAAAATCTTCATCTTCTGTACCTGAATATTGATCAAAAATTTCCTTATCCGTTCTATCGGTATTCAAATCAATACTCATAAATACGAAAGTACTCAAAGCTTTAAAATCATCTTGTACCTCATCGAATAAATCAAAGTCATCACCATCATGGTGAGAAAACTTTAACCCTTTCGACTCAATTATAAAATGATCGAACATTCTCGAAGAAAAAAATATACCTTGTCCACTGTGGTTTGAGGGATCCGTCGTAAATTTGCCTTTCGACAATTCTATTATTGACTGTCTTTCGTCAATAAGACCACCTAACCTTTTGATCCTTTTAAAAATACCTTCCCCATCATCTCCCACTGCAATGCTTAATGATTTGTGACTTTTAGACATAGATATTAAGCATGTCTCACCATCAGAGTGATCGATTGCATTATTGACAATCTCTGTAAAACCGTAAAAAATAATTTCCTCAATATTATTTTTTAGCCCATCAATAAACCATGAAAATTGTTGAGTATATATTTTATGTTCATCAGAACTTTTACTCGTATCTAAAGAAAAAGTATAAGAAGTGCTCCTTATGGGTCCGATCTTATATCTACGGCTTCTTGTAGACCCTTCAGCTGAGAGTTTTTCTGCTCGAATTAACTTTTGTATGTGTCGATTAACTGCTTGTCGTGAAATGTCAAAGAGCTCACTGATATGCCTCGCAAGATCGGCAGGATGATTTCTAACCTCTTTAAGGATTTGCTCTTGTATTTTTTTACTTCTAGCAGTTATTCTCATGCTGAATTTCCTTGCTCCATTAGCTTGTCAACTTCTAAAGGCTACATTGTCAACCTAAGCGCTCATAATTGTCAACTTTAATAGTGGCTCCTTTGACTTTTGAGGCTATCTGAAGATGAAACAAACTTTGGCTTTAATTTATACCTCTTCTGCGTTACAGCACACTTATTTTTCGGCTAAAGCCGAGTTAAGGAAATGCGAGGCCATTTCCCTAACAACCCTAGGCCACCCCTTGTACCGGCCTACGGCTTCATTCGTCATAGATTAAAATAAGCGGTTCGTTCAAAACTCGCTACGCTCAAACACTGAACTCACTCATCGCTTATTTTAATCTACTCCTCATCTGTACAAAATGGGGATCTGTGTCGATAACTCCAAACTTTGCAAAAAGCCTCATGATGCCCTTATGCGAAGCCGAGTCTCGAAAAAGCTATTTGGAATAGTGTGGCGGCTGTTTGAGCGTAGCGAGTTCTGCCACACTCAAATGGATTTTTTGAAGCGAGGGAACCCGAAGGGTGAGCATGGGCTGGCCTTTTGTTTGGTTCTGTTTATTTTGGCCACGCACAAATTCGTAGGGAACGAATTTAAACACCGGAGGTGGCCCGAAGGGTGAGTAGCATGGATGCTACGAATAAAATAAATGAACGCCCTCGCGGCAGCGAAATAAAATAAGGCGCTTTTAGCTAAAACTAGTAGCTACCGACTAGTCTCAGGCTTCTGCTCCCGACACAACAAAGCCTGAACCGCTTGCCTAGGATCATGACCTTCAAACAAAATTTTATAAACCTGCTCAACAATCGGCATTTCAACCCCCGCTTGTTTGGCCCGCATTAACACCTCACGTGCCGCATTCATACCTTCAACCGTTTTACCGACCTCAGCGACCGCTTGCTCGACCGTCAAGCCTCGACCAATCGCTAAACCTAGCTGACGATTACGACTTTGATTATCAGTACAAGTTAGGATTAAATCACCAACACCTGATAAGCCGAACATGGTTTCTGTTTCTGCCCCTAGACGGGTTGAAAGGCGTAATATTTCAGCCATACCACGGGTAATTAAAGCAGCACGTGCATTAGCACCATAGCCTAAACCATCTGATATGCCGGCCCCAATTGCCAAGACATTTTTTACCGTGCCACCCACTTGTACGCCTTGTACATCTGCTGTGGTGTAGACACGCAAAGTAGGACGATGCATAGCCTCAGCCAAGTTTTGTGAAAACACTGCATCTTTCGATGCTACTGTCATCGCCGTCGGTAAATCTTTGGCGACTTCCATCGCAAAAGAGGGGCCAGAGATGACTGCCAAGGGGTGGTCATTGCCTAAGATCTCTGCCGCAGTATCATAGAGAAAACGGCCGGTCTCCGGTGTAAAGCCCTTTGTAGCCCAGCTCACAGGCACACCTTTAGCTAACAAAGGCTTCATCTTTTGCAAGATATCGGCAAAAGCCACACTGGGCACGGAGACCAAGATGTGTTTTGCCCGCGTTATGGCTTGCTCAAAGTCTTTAACCACTTCCAATGAGGCTGGAAAGGGGACATTAGGCAAATAACGCTCATTACTATGGCTCTGCTGCATGGCTTCGACATGTTGCTCATCACGACCCCACAATAGAACTTGATGGCCGTTACGTGCCATCGCAATGGCCAATGCCGATCCCCAGGCACCGGCACCAATAACCGTGGTTGGGATCAGTACTGAATTCGCCATTTGCCTGACTCCTATGCCTAGTGCGTGGTTTCTTTGCCAGCCGCTGCTTTGGCTTGCTCAATTTGATTCATATACAAGGCATCAAAGTTCACTGGCGCTAACACTAATTGTGGGAAGCCGCCTTTTAATACGATGTCTGACACCACTTCTCTCGCATAAGGAAACAGTGTACTTGGGCAATAACTGCCCACTAAGGGGCCCATTTCTTCTTGGGTATAACCAATAAGTGAAAAAATACCTGATTGCTTAACTTCGACTAAAAAGGCTGTTTTATCACCTATTTTAGCGGTCACTGTAGCAACTAAGGTAATTTCATGATTATTATCATCTAACTGCTTATATTCATTTGTCAGTTGTAAATCGAGCTCGGGCTTCCATTCTTCTCGGAAAATTTCTGGCGAATTAGGTGTTTCAAACGAAATATCTTTGGTGTAGATTTTTTGAATCATAAATTGTGCTTGTTGTTGCTCTTGTTCTGCAGCTGTCTTTTCTTCAGCCATAATAGTCTTCCTTCAATATTAAAATGTTTAAGATTTAGCCAAACGGCTGTCTAATTTTTTGGCGCGGTCCAAGGCGAGTAAGTCTGTGTAACCGCCTATGGCTTCATCATTTATAAAAATCTGCGGCACTGTCCGTTGCCGACTCTTTTGCATCATTTCTTGTCGTTTGACTGGATTTGAGTCGACGCGAATTTCGCTATAAGGCACGCCCTTACGATCCAAAAGCTGCTTGGCCATTACACAATACGGGCACTGTCCCGTGGAATACACTTCAACTTTTGCCATGTCTTTGCCTGATTAAAAGATAATTTAACTAAATAACGGTAACTTGGCTTCTTTCCATGTGTTTAAGCCACCTTTTAGGATATAAACGTCTGACACACCGCTCTCTTGTAAATGTTTCACAACAGTCGTTGTTGCCTGGCCTACAGTAGGCACAATAATCACGGGCTTAGAGGTGTCTTTCAATGTCGCAGAGCCATCTGTAAATGTCGATAATGGCATATTCAGTGAGTCAGCTATATGCTCTTTTTCAAATGCTGCCTTGTCTCTTATATCGATAAATACACCTTTTTGCTGATTCACAAGTTGAATCGCCTTGGTTGTATTAACCACCACGCCGCCGCCTAAACCCGCGCTGACCGTACTACCAATGAGTAATGCTAATAAACCAAAAAAGAGTGTCCATAACACCCAATGATTGACGACGAATTCACCAAAATTTTCCATGCTTAACCTATAAATTAACTGTTTTTCTTGCCATTATGCGACACCCCTCATCAACTGAAGATGCGTATTGTCCCTATAGCTTGAATGGTGTCACCTAAGCGTCGCCACTATTTTATGATAATGTGATAAAACGACATTTCGCTTGTGTAACAATCTGTTGTTCGTTACAAAAACCCATATAATACACGGCATCATCCATCATTTATATGACTTCACACAATCTGATGACTAAAACAATGTTATTTTTGACTCAACACCCTAGATTGAACACTTACCGTTATTAAGGATACTTTTTATGTCACAATCTCATCGCCCTGTCGCACTGATTATTTTAGATGGTTGGGGTTATAGTGAAAACCCTAAATATAATGCTATTCATGCCGCTAATACGCCAAACTGGGATCAGTTATGGCGTGACTATCCGCATACTTTAATCAGCGCTTCTGGTGAGGGTGTCGGTCTACCGGGTGATCAGATGGGTAATTCTGAAGTCGGCCATTTGAACATCGGGGCCGGACGTGTGGTTTATCAAGAGTATACCCGCGTCAGCCTCGCGATTCGTGATCGCTCTTTCTTTAGTAATGACACCTTAGTCCAGGCTGTTGATAGCGCTAAGAAAAATGATAAAGCGGTTCACATCATGGGCTTATTATCTCCTGGTGGCGTCCATAGCCATGCAGATCATCTGGAAGCCATGGTCGAAATGGCGGTTAAGCAAGGTGTTGATAAAGTGTATGTTCATGCCTTTCTCGATGGACGAGATACACCACCTAAAAGTGCACAAGCCTCAATTGATGCGATGGAAGCCAAATTTTCTGCCCTTGGTGGTGGCCAATTTGCCTCCTTAATCGGCCGTTTCTATGCCATGGACCGCGATCAACGTTGGGAACGTGTTGAAGCCGCTTATCATTTACTAACGGACGGTGTGGCTGACTATGAGGCTGATTCAGCCACCGCAGGGCTTGCAATGGCTTATGAACGTGATGAAACAGATGAATTTGTTCAAGCTACCCGTATTGGTTCAGAACAAATCAAAATGGAAGAGGGCGATGCGGTTATTTTTATGAATTTCCGTTCTGATCGTGCACGCGAATTAACTTTGGCTTTAACGGATCCTGACTTTGCAGACTTTAAACAGCCTAGGCCCTTAAATTTAGCTGCTGTTGTGACTCTAACAGAATATAAAAAAGACTTTAGCAACCCTATCGCCTTTCCTTCTACCTCATTGAATAATGTTTTAGGCGCTTATTTAGCCGATCAAGGTAAACGCCAATTACGTATTTCTGAAACTGAAAAATATGCCCATGTGACCTTTTTCTTCAATGGGGGTGAAGATAAACCCTTTGAAGGTGAAGATCGGATTTTAATCCAATCCCCACAAGTTAAAACCTATGACTTACAACCTGAAATGGCTGCCCCTGAAGTGGCTGAAAAGCTGGTTGAAGCGATTCATAGTCAGAAATATGATGCCATTATGTGTAATTTTGCCAATGCTGATATGGTCGGCCATAGTGGCCAATATGATGCTGCTGTTAAGGCCATTGAGGCCTTAGATACGGCATTAGGCCAGGTTTGGGCTGCCCTACAAGCTGTGGGCGGGGAAATGATAGTAACCGCTGATCATGGTAATGCTGAATTAATGCAAGATGAAGTCACTGGCCAAGCCCATACTGCTCACACCACCAATCCTGTTCCCCTCATTTATGCTGGTCGTGCAGGACAATGTGCCGAGCAGGGTTCATTGTCTGATATAGCGCCAACAATGCTATCTTTAATGGACTTACCTATTCCTGATGAAATGGGTAAACACCTATTAGTTAAGCTTAAATAGACCTTTTTTTGTCGAATCAGTCCATGATGATACGCACCCTCTTACTGGCTATTTTTTTATTGAGTTTTTCTGCCAGTAATTGGGCTGAAGATGATTCTGCACAACGTTTAGAAGATGTTCAGGCTGAAATAAAATCGCTGTCTAAATCACTTGATGAAAGTAAGAAGACGAGGAGTGAGCTGCGCGATCAACTCAAAAAACAAAGTAAGGCCGTATCAACACTAAGCCGATCATTGCGAGACTTGGCTCAACAACTCAAGCAAAAGGACAAAGAGCTTAAGCATTTAGAAAAAGAACAACAACAATTTCGTCAATCTCATGCCAAGCAATTAGGGGCTTTGGCGACCCAACTCCGTGCTGCTTACCTCAATGCCAGTCCTAATTATTTAAAAGTGTTATTAAGCCAGCATGAGCCTTCAAAGTTAAGCCGTTCTAGCACCTATTTTAATTATTTTCATCAAGCCCGCCAGCAACAGCTAAATGATATTAGCGCCAGCCTAAAAACCTTGACACATAACCGACAAATACTGCTCAGCGCTCAACAGCAACAGCAAACGCTTTATCAACAGCAGCAACAACAGCAGCAACAATTGCAGCAACAAAATCAGCAACGGCTTGCTACAGCCAAGCAACTCGATCAAAAAATGAATGAGCAAGGTGCCCGCGTTGCCTCACTGCGTGAACAAGAACAAGCATTGCAATCTTTGTTAAAATCACTGGCTAAGAAAGCGGCGCCCGCGCCCCTGCCATCAAGCCAAAAATTTGCCAAGCGAAAAGGGTCGCTCACTTGGCCTATCAAGGGAAAAGTCATCGCACGCTATGGCAGCTCCCGAAATCTTGGTAAACTGACATGGCAAGGCATGATGATTAAAGCCCCTTCAGGGAAGGAAATCATCTCCGCGGCACCGGGTCGTGTGGTATTCTCCGACTGGTTACGTGGCTTTGGCTTATTGCTCATTATTGATCATGGAGATAAATATATGACGCTATATGGTAATAACCAAAGCCTATTAAAAGAGGTTGGCGATGCTGTCAAAACAGGTGACTTAGTTGCGCTGAGTGGCGATCAAGGTATTAGACAATACACTGGACTCTACTTCGAGCTTCGGCATCAAGGTAACCCTACTGACCCTTCAAAGTGGTTAGGTAAACAAAGTTAATAATTATTTTAGGGAAAGGCTATGAGTTTTTTGAGACGTGATATTGGTTTAATTTCTGCTGGCGCCATTCTGGGCGCCTCATTGATATTTGGCCAAATGGTTTTTGCAGATAATCCGCCAAGTAATACTAGGCCTGATATTCCACTCAATGAACTCCGCACTTTTTCTGAGATTTTTGGCCGCATCAAGAATAATTACGTTGAGCCCGTCGAAGACAAAGAATTACTGCAAAATGCTATTCGAGGCATGCTGTCAGGACTCGACCCTCATTCAACTTATCTCGATTTAGAAGATTTTAAAAACCTACGTGAAGGCACCTCTGGCGAATTTGGCGGTTTAGGCATTGAAGTCACTATGGAAGATGGTTTTGTCCGTGTGGTTTCACCTATTGATGATACACCTGCCGCTAAAGGCGGTGTCTTAGCGGGAGACTTAATTATCCGCCTCGATGACGCACCTGTTAAAGGCCTCTCCCTACGAGATGCCGTTGATATTATGCGAGGTAAACCCGGCACAGACTTGTTACTAACGATTATCCGTGAAGGTGAAGATAAACCCTTAAAGATCACCCTAACGCGTGCCATCATCAAAGTAAAAAGTGTTAAACATAAAACACTCGAATCTGGTTATGGTTATGTTCGAATCAGCACTTTCCAACAACGTACTGGCGAAGCATTAAATGAAGCCATTGATCAGTTAAAGAAAGATAATGAGGGTACTTTAAAAGGTCTTGTTCTTGATTTACGCAATAACCCTGGCGGTCTGTTAAATGCCGCGGTCGATGTCTCAGATGCCTTTATCACAAAGGGTTTAATCGTCTATACCGATGGGCGAATACCTGACTCTAAACAGCGATTCACTGCCAAACCAAGAGATGTGCTAAAAGATGCGCCTATCGTCGTCTTGGTCAATGGCGGCTCTGCTTCTGCATCAGAAATTGTAGCCGGCGCCTTACAAGATCATCAGCGTGCTGTCATTTTAGGCACGAAAACGTTTGGTAAAGGTTCAGTCCAAACCGTTATGCCTTTAACAGATAGTACCGCGGTTAAAATGACCACTGCACGTTATTTCACACCCTCTGGTCGCTCTATTCAGGCTGAAGGTATCGTACCCGATATTACTGTTGAGCGTGTGAAGATCACAGCGAGCGAAAATGCTGACTTTGAACCCTTACGTGAACAAGATTTATCAAAACACATCTCAAACGGTAATGGTAAAACAGATGCTGAGATTGCCAAACAAGCGGCAGATAAGGAGACCAGTGATGATGATGCCCCGCTAGCAGTGACCGATTACGCACTGTCAGAAGCGCTTAACTTATTGAAAGGAATCAATATTCTCAAATAGCAAACCGATGAGGTAGGGCAGTGACAAAAACCGTCTTAATTCCACTTGCTGATGGCTGTGAAGAGCTAGAGGCGGTGACATTAGAGCTAGAGGCGGTGACATTAATCGACTTACTACGTCGCGCTAATATTTCGGTGATTACCGCCGGTATCAAACAGCGGATTGTCACTGGCAGTCGGGGCACGTCACTGATTGCCGACACCTTACTCAAAGATCATATGGAGACAGACTTTGATATGGTCGTGTTGCCGGGTGGGTTGCCGGGGGCGACTCACCTCAATGAATCGCCACTCGTTCACGCTATCCTCAAACGCACTTATCAAAATAACCATGCTGTCGCTGCGATTTGTGCCGCACCACTGGTCTTAGCGAATGCTGGACTATTGGCATCCAAAACCGCCACCAGTTATCCCGGTGCCATTAAACCAAGCGACGGGCC
>Ga0316189_10000720_pt1 | contig 32987 bp, 24 predicted proteins | sample LowCovwburrow_MG_FD_204930 | JGI IMG/M metagenome (GOLD analysis project Ga0316189, IMG submission 204930) | Coastal sediment microbial communities from Maine, United States - Lowes Cove worm burrow | ecosystem: Environmental > Aquatic > Marine > Coastal > Sediment | place: USA: Maine...
TGTGAGATATACTTTGGTTCAAAAAACAATAACTGTTTTAATGGAGGTATGTCAACTCCATGTTTTGAAACAATTTGATCAGTATCAATTTCGTGTAACAACAAAAACCCGTTGCTTACTATTTTTTTTTTTATTGTCGTATAAGCCTCCATAAAAGAAGTCTTTAAAATATATTCTTGTACTGTAAATTTCATATTGCAAAATTTGATAGTTAGCTATTTGCTCTTGCAAAACCTACCGTCTCCCTATATATTGTTGGAGAAATATCGGCCTTATTCTTAAAGAAGCGGCTAAAATAATGCTCATCGTCATAACCTAACATATAGGCGATTTCTTTTACAGATTTATTTGTTAAGTATAATTCTCTTTTTGCCTCTATTATAATTCTTTCAGAAATTAAATTGGTTAACGTTTTGTTGAAATGATTTTTTGTAATCTTAGCTAATGCTTTTGGACTTATATTCAATAACTCGGCATATTCACTAGCTGAATGCTTAGTTTTATAATGAGTTTCTATTAGATTTTTTAATTTTTGAAGCTTAAAGGGTTCTTTACCGTCTGGAACTTTAGCCAAAACTTCAGGTTGTTGCTGTACTTTTGTTCTAGAGGCATTGATTAAAAATATTTTTAAATAAGATATTATTAACTCATTTTGAGCCAAATCCGATTTTTGCACTTCTGTTTTCATTTGTGAAATGAGCATTTCAAAATCTTTTCGTGAGTCATCACCAATACACAACATTGGTGGATTATAGATATTGTTAAAAAGCACGCCATTACAGGCTACTTGTTTGTGATGTTTATGGATACAAAAAAAATCGGGATGAAAATTTAACACAACACCTTCTAACCGCTCCTTTTCAATAAACATAAAGGGTTGATATGGCGTTATTGCAAACATAGTATCTTGAGTGAAATTATATTCTGTAAAATCTATTTTAGCAATACCACCTCCCTTTTTTATCCATACTAAAGAATAATAATTATAACGATTAATGTTATCGAATTGACAATTGCCTTCAATAGGGAAAAGTTTAAAAGCTAAATTGCCCGTTTGCTCGTTAATAAGTGTATATGTGTTAAAAATTTCCATACCGTAAAATACTAAATTATAATTTTCTTTGAGATTTTTCAATTGAAAGATAATTGATACTAGCATAACGCTCTTCCATTAAACCATCTTTATTAAACGCCCAATTTTCATTGCCATATGCTCTAAACCATTGGTTATCTTTATTTTGAAATTCATATTCAAAGCGAACAGCAATTTTATTATCAGTAAATGCCCATAACTCTTTTTTTAATTTATAGTTAAGCTCTTGTTGCCATTTGTTACTTAAAAAAGTAACAACACCTTCTCTCCCATTAATAAATTCTGATTTATTTCTCCAAACAGTATCAATACTATACGCCATGGATACTTTTTCAGGATTTTGACTATTCCAAGCATCTTCTGCTAGCTGTACTTTCTCCTTAGCTGTTTTTTCGGTAAATGGAGGTAACGGAAATTTTTTCTCTATTGTCATATTATTTGAGTTTTAATAATTAAAAAGGCAAGTGCAACAAAAATGGGTTGCACTTGCCCAACAAAACATGAAAATCACTACTTAATGTTTTTGACTTTCTTCCAATTTCTGTGTGCGGCTTTGTGCAACTCTGTTGTACGAGCGTTCCAATCTAAAATAGTATTGAATTGTTCTCCATTAAATGGAGCATTAAAAAACAGGTACAATTTGCCGTCTTTAATATCATATGATTCTGGGTCTATTGGAAACTTTGCCGACTTAGCACCAACTCCCCAAGCACAAAAGCCTCCAAATTGAGGTAAATAACGTTCTGGTGATTTTTTAAAAGCGGCTCTATTGGCTTTTGTGAAAAAGTAATAGGCCACCCCATTGTTTTTTGCCGAAAAACTTTCGAAACCTCTCTTTGCTTCACCAGAAAAATAAGATACAACGTCATAGCCGCCTATGGCAACATTGTTGTCATCTATTGGAGCTATTTGTGCATTAGCACTACTACCTATAGCCATTATAATGACCAAACTGAAAATTAACTTTATAGTTTTCATCTTTTTTTGTTTTATTGTATTTATAATTAAACTACGGCAGCTTTAACAGCAGGAAAATCAATTTCAGTGTTTGCTGTGTTATTTAAATAATTCGTTAGCACATTTAATGCAACATGTGCTACTATTTCTCCAATAGCTCCATCAGAATATCCAGCAGCTTTTATAGCTTCGACATCGTAATCATCTACTTTACCAGTTTTTTCAACTAAGGTTTTTGCAAACCTAAGTGCTGCCTCTGTTTTTTCGTCATTATTTTTTCCATATCTAGCTTGCGACAAAGAAATAGGGTCTATGTTAGCTAGTTTTTCTCCAATAAATGAATGTGCAGATAAGCAATAATTACAAGCATTTGTTTCGGCTACAGTTAAGGCAATTAACTCTCCTGTTTTGCTTCCAAGCGAGCTCTTGCTTAGTGAATCGCTAAGGTTTAAGTAACCTTCTAATACAGCAGAAGAATTACCCATAGTTCTCATCATGTTAGGAACCATTCCTAATTTGCTTTTAATTCCTTCAAATAGTTCTTTAGATCTTCCTGTTGCCTCATTTGGATCTATTGCATTTAAACGTGTCATAAGTTTTAATTTATATTGTTTGTCATTATTGACACTACAAAGATGTAACATCGATAGTGTTAATAGAATGGATAAAAAACATTATTTGGTGGACGTTTTCCCCTTTTATTCTTACTCATTATCAAAAAGTTGTATTAAAAAAGCAAGACCTATTAATTTTGGTCTTGCCTTTTTGCTACTAATCTTAATTTAATCCCTGTATGTTATAAAACCTACATTTTTGTTTTGTGCATTTTTAATTCTTTAACAAGTTCTTCAGTAGTATATAATTTACTTGAAATTAACTTGTAATTAGTTTGAGCTGCTTGATTACCATCTAGTCCTGGTAATTTTGCAGAAGCAGTTGCATCACCAACTACGGCAACTTCAAAACCATTTTCAATTAATTCACGCATATGCGATTCGGCACAAAGATTACCAGACATTCCTGCTAAAATTACTTTGTCTATTTTTTGTTTTCTTAACTGTAATGCCAAGTCATTTGACTCAGAACCAAAAACTTTGTGAGGACTTGAAATGACTACATCGTCTTTGTTGATGTATTTTTTGTATCGAGGTAACCAGTCTGCTCCAGATCCTTTAAACCCTCTAGTGTTTAATTGATCTCCTCTATCAAACATGTTAATGTTGTGCATTAACTTTTCGAGCGTACCTTCAAATTTCCAAACATGGTCATGCTCGTAATAGTAGTGTGGAGAAATGAAAACAGGAATATTATACTGCTCTCCTAACTTAAAAATAGTCTCCAAGTTTTCAATAGTATTATTTTCCATAACACTTTCTCCTACAGCTCCCCAAGCAACGCCATCAGGACTTAAAAAATCGTTTTGTGGATCCGTTATAACTATCGCTGTATGCTCATCAATAATAAACCCTGGATCTGGTAATTGTGCAAAAACGCTTGTTACACCCATAACAAACATCACTAATGTTTTAAATAAATTTTTCATTGTATTAAATGTTCTTTTGTTAAACTTAATTTTATGGTACAAAGATGATCACTCCTTGAGAGATATTAAATGGACGATTTACGCTAGTGAATGGACTTTTTTAATTCCAATAGACTAAATGAAGTCAATGTTTGTAAAACTCTAGTATTTAATTGTTTATCTCAATAGTGAATTTTACAAATAAGCTAAAGAGATATACATGAATAGTTCATGTTATATGTTAACGTAAATTGGTTTAAACGCCAACATAAATTAATGAAAAACAAATAACCATCCCTTTAAGGAAAGCCTTTCATTGGAATACTAAATTTATTTTGGTATTACTACCTCTAAGAAAACCCTCACATTAATAGTCCTCAAATGAAGCTCATCATGTGAGATATAAAACATAATCATTTAATGATAAAGTGGGTTGTTTGGGGGTTTTGACCTAAAAGGGAATTCAGTTAATCTACTTAAAGTCATTAGTCTTGAAAAAGACTTAATAAAATCAAAAAAACAGACTGACATACAACTATTCAACACTATAAGTTTAAAATTTTCTCTTTTAAACGAAATGATTAAATTCGCCTTAATGAATACAAACCTCCAAACACCAATTGATTATTTAAAAGGCGTTGGTCCAAATCGCGCAGATCTATTGCGTAAGGAGCTTGGTATTCATACTTATCAGGATTTAATTAACTTATTTCCAAATCGTTACATTGATAGAACACAGTATTACAAAATCAAACAACTACAACGTAATTCAGCAGAGGTTCAAATTGTAGGAGAAATAACCAACTTGAAAGAAGTTGCACAAAAACGAGGCAAACGCTTAGTTGCAACATTCCAAGACGACACAGGAAGCATGGAATTAGTTTGGTTCAGAGGTCATAAATGGATTCGTGAAAGCATTAAACTCAACACTCCTTATGTGATTTTTGGAAAAACCAATTGGTTTAATGGCAATTTCAGCTTACCACATCCAGAAATGGAATTACTTGAAGATCATAAAAAGAATTTACGTTCAGCCATGCAAGCTGTTTACCCTTCAACTGAAAAACTCACCAACAAAGGCATCACAAATCGTGTGATTATGAAAATCATGCAACAATTATTTTTGGAAACCAATAGCAAATTTTCAGAAACACTCTCAAAAAACCTTCTTGAAGAACAAAAATTATTATCAAAATCTGATGCGCTTTTTAACGTTCATTTTCCCACATCACAAGACCTTTTATCACGTGCTCAATTCCGATTGAAATTTGAAGAATTATTTTACATTCAACTACAGTTAATTTTAAAAAATCTCATCCATAAATCTAAAATTAAAGGCTTCACTTTCAAAACTGTTGGAAATTACTTTAACACCTTTTTTGAAGAGCATTTACCATTCCATTTAACCAATGCACAAAAACGAGTTATAAAAGAAATTAGACACGATATAGGAAGCAATGCGCAAATGAATCGTCTTTTACAAGGAGATGTAGGCTCAGGAAAAACAATAGTTGCCTTGATGTCAATGTTAATAGCACTTGACAATGGTTTTCAAGCATGCTTAATGGCTCCGACTGAAATTTTGTCAGTCCAACACCATAACGGATTAAGTGAATATTGTAAAAAATTGAATATCAGTATTAAACTACTCACAGGGTCAACTAAAACTTTAAATAGACGAAAAATTCATGAATCACTTGAAAATGGTGAATTACAGATACTAATTGGCACTCATGCTCTGCTTGAAGATAAGGTGAAATTCAAGAATTTAGGCTTAGCAATTATTGATGAGCAGCATAGATTTGGAGTGGCTCAACGAAGTAAATTATGGAAAAAAAACACTTCTCCTCCACACATTTTAGTGATGACTGCAACACCAATTCCAAGAACTTTAGCCATGTCTGTTTATGGTGATTTAGACATCTCAGTAATTGATGAATTACCTCCTGGAAGAAAGGACATAAAAACAGTTCATCGTTATGATAATAATCGACTTAAAGTTTGGCGCTTTATAAAAGATGAAATTATAAAAGGGAGACAAGTTTATATTGTATATCCATTGATTCAGGAAAGCTCTAAAATGGACTATAAAGATTTAATGGATGGATATGCAAGTTTAGAACGTGATTTTCCAAAACCAGAATATCAAATATCTATTGTACATGGAAAAATGAAGGCAGCAGATAAAGATTATGAAATGCAACGCTTTGTAAAAGGGGAAACACAAATCATGGTAGCAACTACAGTTATTGAGGTTGGTGTTAATGTGCCCAATGCTTCTGTTATGGTTATAGAAAGTGCTGAACGCTTTGGCTTAGCTCAATTACACCAACTTAGAGGACGTGTTGGTCGTGGTGGCGAACAAAGTTATTGCATCTTAATGACTAGTCATAAACTCAGTAACGACAGTAAAACACGATTAGAAACCATGGTGAGAACTAATGATGGTTTTGATATTGCCGAAGTCGATCTTCGCTTGCGTGGCCCTGGAGATATTATGGGAACACAACAAAGCGGTATACTAAATCTTAAAATTGCTGATATTATAAAGGATAAAGATATTTTGCAACAAGCACGTTATTATGCGAAACGCATTTTAAATAATGATCCTTCTTTGGCAAATTCTGAAAACAGAATCATTCTAAATACTTATAGAGAACTAAGTAAGTACAAGAATATGTGGAATTATATAAGCTAAAAAAAAGCCCAAAGCCTCTAACCAACCAAGAGAACTTTGAGCTACAAAACTAAACAGTGACTGTTCGTTTTTTTAATTGATGTCTTCTCCTTTTTCTAATTTGGCAATGTTGACTTCAAGAGCCGCTTTATTTCCTGCATCAGGAACTCTACTATGCGCTTTCTTTATATGCACTAGTGCTTTCTTATAGTCACCTTTAGCAGAATATCCTCTTGCCAAACCATAATCAACTGGCCATGTATTAGGATTCTTTTTAGCGTTCATTTTAAACACCTCCAAAGCTTTATCTTTTAATCCAAATGTCAAGTATTGTCTACCTAATTGATGAAGCTCAAGAAGAGATGCTTGTGGCATATAACTATCTAAAGCAGCAATAGCTTCTTGTTGTTTTCCCATTTTATTTAATATTCCAGCCTTAGTATTAGTATTGTTAAATGTTTGTTGACTAAAGAATTGCCCAGAAATAGCAGTATCTATCCACGCTAATGCTTCATTAAGATCCCCTCCATTATTCAAAGCAAATCCTGCTGCTTGTTCCCAAGTTTGTCTGTTAAATCCTGGTTGATCTTGTAGTTTTTTTCTAATATCTGCTAAAACTGTATTCGTAACATCCACTTCTACCTTAAAAGGAATTTGTTTCTTTTCCCAATTTAAAACCGCTGTTGCTGAATTGGCTGTTACATCAATAAAATCAAAGGCTAATTGCTCTACATGTGGAATCATCTTAGTTTGAACATCAACTTGAAGTGCATCTTCAGATGGTTCGTAAAAAAAACTTCCCCAAGCTGTATGGTTTTTTGAGAATATGACTGTAGCTCCTCCATCTTCCTTTATAACCATATGTAATCCATACTTTCCAGCTGGAATTGATTTTCCTTCAATTTTTACATCGTTAGTAAACTTAATGACTGTATTTTCATTTGCTCCTGCTCGCCAAGGCGATTCTGTAGCAGTTCCGAAACCCAAATTATTCATACCATAAGGCACTAATTTGCCCCAAACTTCTCGACCATTCACGCTTGGTCTTGAGTAGTTAATATAAATTTTGGTAATTCCAACAGTTTGAGAAACTGTAGCTTTTTGACTTCCGCTTGGAAGACTTAATTGCGCATTAACAGTTGTGCTCATTAACATTGTTGATACAAAAAGCACTACATACACTAAAGGGTTGAGTTGTTTCATGATTGATTTTTTTGATTGATTAATTGTTTTTTAAAGATAGTTCGCGAAAAACACATAAAACGTTAGCACTTTGTTAATTAACGTATTCTTAGGAAGACTTTAACATCCTATTATTTTCAACATTAAAAACTTAACTTAGCACAAATAAGCGTCTTAAGCTTTCATTAAACCAACCCTATGAAACTTAAAAATATCATACACATATATTGTCTTTGTACAATTCTTCTTTTTAGTTGCACAAAAAACAACAAATCACAATTAACAGAAACTGCTTCTATTAATGAGGTAGCAATGACCTTTAAAACTTATCCGTTTTCTGACCCAAGTCCAGTAGTTGAAATGAATAATATTTATCCATACTTCAAATTTGATGGCTATACCAACAATGCTATTGAACAATCTTGGAAAATGGTAGTTATGGAAAACGAATACATAAAAGTATTTGTTTGCCCAGACATTGGAGGAAAAGTTTGGGGAGCTATTGAAAAATCGACAGGTAAAGAATTTTTGTATTACAACGATGTTGTTAAATTTCGAAATATTGCTATGCGTGGACCTTGGACTTCAGGCGGACTGGAATTCAACTTTGGTGATATTGGTCATGCACCTTCCTGCTCTACTCCTGTTGATTATAAATTAGTTGAAAATAGTGATGGAAGTGTATCGTGCATTGTTGGAGCATACGACTTGCCCTCAAGAACACGCTGGAATATTGACATCAAACTCCCAAAAGACAAAGCATATCTTGAAACTAAAGTCTCTTGGTTTAACACAACCAATCAATTTACAACATATTATCAATGGATGAATGCTGCTGCAAAAGCTTCTGGTAATTTAGAATTTGTATATCCTGGAAAAAATTTTATTGGACACAATGGAGAAACTGGTGATTGGGAATACAATAACCACAGAGACATTTCTAAATATGAAAATAACAATTTTGGTGGTTATAAATCTTATCATGTGCTAAATGCTTATTCTGATGTTTTTGGTGGCTATTGGAAAGATGATGATTTTGGGTTTGGACATTATGCAGCCTATGATGAAAAACCTGGAAAAAAATTATGGATTTGGGGTTTATCTGATCAAGGAATGATTTGGGAAGATTTACTAACTGACACCAAAGGTCAATACATAGAGTATCAATCAGGAAAACTATTCAACCAAGCATCACCTGGAAGTACGCTGTCTCCATATAAACACAAAGAATTTGAGCCTTATGCTTCAGATGTGATGACAGAATTTTGGTTTCCTTTGAAAGACACTAAAGGCATGGTTGCAGCTTCTAAACATGCTATTCTTAATGTTACAACCTCATCAGATTCATTAACCGTAATTGTAAGCGCTCTTGAGTCTATCTCTGAAACATTGAAAATAGCACAAGGAGAAAACTTAACACAAATTGATGTAAATCTTAATCCTTTAGACCTTTTTGAAACTATTATTAAATATAACAAAGCAGATGACTTTAATATTAAGTTAGGAGATGATTTGCTAAACTACACTTCAAAAAAAGAAGATCATTTAGTAAATAGACCTATTGACCATAAAATCGATTTTAATTGGGATTCTGCTTATGGAATATATACAAAAGCTTTAGAACTTGAGAAGCAACGCCAATATGTTGAAGCTCTAAAAGAATATCACAATTGTATTGAAAAAGATCCTGGATTTCTGCCAGCATACAGTAGATTATCTTTAGCTTATTATAGAAAAATGGATTATGAGAATGCTTTAAAATATAGTGAAGAAGCCTTAATGATTGACACTTATCATCCTGAATCAAACTATGCTTATGGACTTATCAACCAGAAGTTAGGACACATTCCAGAAGCAAAATCAGGATTTTCAATAGCATCGCAATCTACTAGTCATCGCTCTTCTTCTTATGTTGAATTAGCAAAATCATTCTTAAATGAATCTAATTTTAGCAAAGCGCTTCATTATGCGTCAAAAGCAATTAATTCAAATAGCGAAAATATTGTTGCCTATATGATTTCAGCTTATGCAAGTAGACAAATAAATGATATAGATGGAACAAACAATGCAATTCAAAAAATTTACACCCTCGACCCTCTTTCAGATTTCGCAAGATTTGAAGAAGTGCTTTTAAAAAGAAGAACATTAAATGTTTTTAATTCAAGCATCTACAACGAACTTCCTTTTGAATCGTATTTAGAATTAGCTGCAACTTATTTGCAGTTCAATGATGTTAATTCTGCTATTACTGTATTGGAGGAAAGTCCAGAACATCCAATTGTTAATTTATGGCTTGCAAATATTGATAAAGAGAATAAAGATCAATATCTAAACAAATTATTAAATGCTTCAGCTGAAATGGTTTTTCCTCATAGAATTGAAACTGCTGAATTTCTTGAAAATTTACTAAAAACGAATTCACATTGGAAAATAAAATACTATCTAGGACTCATTTATTGGCACAAAGATTTAAAAGTAAAGGCAGTTGAATTATTTAAACAATGCAAAAACGAACCAGACTTTGCTGCATTTTACTTAACCAAAATGAATTTGATGAATCTAACTTCGGCTGAAGAAAGAAAACATCTAGAAAGAGCCTCAGAATTAGATTCTAATAACTGGAGAACCGCATTAACATTGAGCAATCATTATTTGACAAATAATGAAACTTCTAAAGCCATTTCAATTGGTGAAAAATTCATGAAATTATTTCCAGAAAATTCACAAATTGGCATGAACTATACTTCAGCAATGTTGCAAGACAAACAATATTTAAATGCGTTAAATTTCTTAGAAAATTTTAACATACTTCCTTTTGAAGGCTCAACAGAAGGTAAAAATATTTATACATTAGTCTGCATTAAATTAGCAATACAAGCCTATAACCAGAGAGATTATTCTAATGCTATTATGTATTCAGAAAAGGCAAAAGAATGGCCTAGAAATCTTGGCGTTGGGAAGCCTTATGAAGTTGATGAACGATTAGAAGATTACATCATCGCTAAGGCAAACAACAGACTTGGAGGCAATAAAAACCTTCAAAAATTAAAAAATGATTTAATCAAAGACATTAAAAGCAACTCAAAAACATTAAATATTGAATTAGCTCTTGAAGCCATAAAAACATTAAACTAACCATTACCATGAATCAACTTAACAAAATTACAACACTTCTATTTATATTGATTTGTTCTTGTGCTGAAACTGGAACTGATGAAGTAACATATAGATATAAAAATGTTACACTATCAAACTATGATGTAGTTTATGAAAGTGGTAATTGGGAACATCCAAAATATAAAGAAGCATTTAAATCTTTTGGAAATCAGAGAGCTGTGATTGAATTAGAAAATGACGATTTTGATAATACTCAAGTGACTATTCCATGGAGACGACGTGATAACAATCCGGAAGAAAAAGATATTGTTATTGTTGACGCAAAGACAAATACAATTATTACAAACAAGTACGTTGTTGAGATTAACAATGAATATGGTCATATTGTTTTTCAACCAAATCAAGACTCAAACACATATCATATTTATTATTTTCCTCATGAATCTACAGGTTCTTATTATCCAAAGTTAGAGTATAAAAACCCAACAATAACTAAAGACAAATCATGGCTAAGTAAGATAGAGCAAGACACAAATAAGATTTCTGATTTACCAAAAGCTAAGATAATAAGCATTCAATCTATTGATGATTTTCATAGTTTTTTTCCAATGGAAGTGATTGCAACACAAGATGAAGTTTCATCATTTTTAAATAACAATCCACAGCCTTATTATTTATTTCCAGAATACAGAAGCAATCCAATAAAACTTACTGATTATTTACCTGTTCGTTGGATGAAAAATACTGACAAAGTCAATGGGATTTCTGACGAAGCATTACGAGGTGAATATTACACCTTTCAAATTGGGATATTCTCTCCCGAAAATGATTTAAATGACCTTGAGATTACATTTTCTGATTTAGAAGATGGAAACAATACAATTTCAAAAGATGCTATCACTTGCTTTAATAAAGGAGGCATTGATTTAAATGGGAAGCCTTTTGATAAAATTATTTCTGTTTCAAGTGGTAAAACTCAAGCACTTTGGTTTGGTATAGAAATTCCAGAAACTGTAAAACAAGGTATTTATAAAGGAAGCGTAATCATTAAACCAAAAGATAACGTAGCAGATACCGTTTTTGTAAAACTAAATATTTCGGCTAATAAAATTGAGAACTATGGCGATGATCAACCAGAAAACATGTCGCGTTTACGTTGGTTAAACTCTACCATTGGAACTGATGAAGAATTTATTATCAAGCCTTTTACTCCTGTAAAAATTTCAGACAAAACACTTAGTATTCTTGGTCGTGATATAGAATTAAATGAAACTGGCTTGCCAACAAATATTGATTCTTATTTCACACCAGAGATGACTAAACTTTCAAGCGAAAAAGAGCATATACTAACTCAGCCAATTCAGTTGAATGTAATAAACAATGATGGTTTACCAATTGAATGGACAACAAACAATTATAATGTCACTCAAACGTATAAAAGCGCTGCAAACTGGAAGACTACAAATAGTTCAGAACACTTAAACATGAATATCAATGGAACATTAGAGTATGATGGTATGCTTGAATATAATATTAAGCTAGTCGCTAAAAATGAGATTAGCTTGAATGATATTAATCTGCAAATTCCGATGCAAAAAGAAGCTGCTCAATACATGCTTGGCCTTGGAGAAAAAGGAAGTTCATTAAAAAAATCTATTAATTGGAAATGGGATGTGACTAAACACCATGAAGGTGCTTGGTTAGGTGGAATTAATAAAGGACTTCAGTTTGTACTAAGGGACGATAATTATGAGCGTCCATTAAACACTAATTTCTATCAAGCAAAACCTCTAAACCTTCCTCCTTCTTGGTATAACGAAGGTAAAGGAGGTATTGATATCACAATGCAAAGCAATAATGTTTTAGTAAAGAATTATAGTGGTGCTAGAACAATGCAAAAAAACGACACACTAAATTTTAAGATTCGCTTTTTAATAACACCTTTCAAATTATTAAATACTCAAGAGCATTTTAACACACGTTTTGTTCATAAATATGTTCCAGTTGATACAGTTACTAGTTATAACGGAACCATCGTTAATGTGCATCATGCCAATGAAATTAATCCTTATATTAATTATCCGTTTTTCAATCTTGAGAAACAGAAAGCATATATTGATGAAGCTCATAGTAAAGGCATTCGTGTTAAACTTTATAACACCATTAGAGAGCTAAGCTACAAATCTCATGAGCTATTTGCACTTAAAAGTCTTGGTGATGAAATATTAAATGATGGTGAAGGAGGTGGGCATAGTTGGCTACAAGAACATTTTAAATCAAATTATCACTCTGCTTGGCATGCAACAAGTGTTAACGATGCTGCGATACTTAACAAGGGAACCTCTAGATGGACTAATTATTATATTGAAGGTATCAACTGGTTGGCTAAAAATCAAGAGATTGACGGTCTTTATTTAGATGATATTGCCTTTAGCAGAAGTACTGTAAAACGAATCGCAAGTGTTTTTGATGCTCACAGAGAATCATTTGTTATTGATTTACACTCAGCTAACCAATATAATGATCGTGATGGCTATATCAATAGTGCTTTTTTATACATGGAGCATTTTCCCTATATCTCACGTCTTTGGTTTGGTGAGTATTTTGAATATGATTTAGATCCTGATTATTGGCTAACTGAAGTTTCTGGAATTCCATTTGGTTTAACTGGAGAAATGCTAGAAAAAGGTGGTCATCCTTATCGTGGGTTGGTCTATGGAATGACCACAAGAGTTTATGGAAACTATAATCCTGGAGCATTGTGGAAACTATTTGATGACTTTGATCTTGCGAATGCCGAAATGCTTGGCTATTGGGTTGATAGATCTCCAATTAAAACTAATCACCCAAACATTAAGAGTACAGCTTTTGTTCATGATGACAAAATTATGATTGCTATTGGTTCTTGGTCTAATAAGAATGAACAAGTGAATTTAATTATTGATTGGGAAGCTTTAGGTTTTGATAAAAATTCAGCTCAATTAAACAGTCCAGAAATCAGAGACTTACAATCATTCAATAATTACGATTTAGACAAACCAGTAACTGTTGAAAAAAATCAAGGACTTATTTTAATCTTAGGGAGGTCTGGCGAATAGAACAGAATCATTGTTAACTGTAACATTTTGATCAAAATGCAATCTTAAAAGTGTACAGTTACAATTACCATCATGAAACATAATTATTCTATTTGCTTAGCTTTTGTTATCATATTCTTATTGACTTCTTGTAAACCAGAAGTTCAAAAAAACGATTCAATTGAAGGCAATTGGCAATCTATTGGATATGGAAGAATACTTCAAATCGATTCAATTTCATATTCTCAATTTGACATTACAAAAATATCATGTTTGCCTACCAAAGAAGGTTCTTCTTCTGATTTTAACGGAGTGATTAGTCTTAGGAATGACACACTATCAATTAGAAGAGGATTAAGCACTTACAATTATGTACGCATTAAAAACTTACCTGACTTATGTAATAAAAACACACAAGTGAACAATGATCCAATCTATAATTTTGAGGTTTTCGCAAGCACATTTAAGAAACACTATGCTTACTTTGAATTAAATAAAATCAATTGGAATAATTTATATGCAGCATATAGAAGTAAGATAACTGAAGAAACCTCTGAAGTTGAACTCTATTTAATAATGGAAGATATGCTCGCCGAACTCCATGACAATCATGGTTCAATTAAACCGACTGATGATGTGCATGAGGCAGCAGAAAACTTAAGCATCTCTGATGATACTGATTCTAATCTTAAATGGTATGGTGATTTTACCATTGCAAACCTTGTAGCTGAACATTTTCTTGATGAGGATTTAACCAAAGATTCTTGGTTGGTTCATTGGGGGAAAATGAAAGGCAATATTGGTTATATTCAAATTAAAGCAATGATGCTCTTTGGAGAGTTAGGCCTATCTGAAGAACTGGTTGAGGAAAATGGCTTTGTTCAAACTTATTTTGATGCTTTCGATTCCTTGAGTGGCAAAGATCAAATTGAAATGGAAGTAAACGGAATAAGAAAAATCATGAATAATGTCATGTCAGATTTGAAAGACACAAAACACATCATTCTTGATGTAAGGTTTAATGGTGGAGGGAATGACGAAGTAAGTTTAGAAATTTTAAGACATTTCAATCCAACAAAAAAACTAGTAGCTTATAAAAAAGGAAAACTAGGTAATGAATTTACAAAAACAATTCCTATTTATATAGAACCTTCTTCAAAGCCATATATAAAACCTGTATATGTTTTAAGTTCTCAACAATCAGCTAGCGCATCAGACATGTTACTTTTAAGCTCGATAGAATTACATCATTTAATACGCATTGGATCACATTCGCAAGGTGCTATTTCTGATGCATTACAAAAAGAGCTACCTAACGGTTGGCATTTTTCATTATCTAATGAAATCTATTCAGATGTCAAAGGGAATGTTTATGAAAACATTGGCATTCCTGTAGATTATGAACTTAATTATCCCGATGACAGGCAAATATTTTTTAGAAGTGTTGCTGATAATTTAGAAGGAGACAAAGAGCTTATTTTACAAGCCATTGCAGAAATAAATAAAGACTAGATTCACTCTGCTAATAAAGTGCTTAAAAACGTATTAAATTCGGTCTTAAAAGTTTCATATTTTTCTCCAGTAGCAGGACCATTAAAACCTGTATGAATTTTTCTCACCTTGCCAGTTCTATCTAAATAAATAGTAGTAGGATATGACGACACTTTGTTAAGCATTGGCATTTTTTCTTGTGCTTTGCCTTTATCATTTGTTCCTATTTGAGCAATTAATATTGGATATTTTAAACCAACTCTTTCTTTCATTCTATTAATCCGTTTTACAGCATTCTCTTTAGTTTTAGCATTTTCAAAAGCTAATGCTACAATCTCCAACCCTTTATCTTTATTGGCTTCATAAAATTTTGAATAAAACTTAGTTTCATCTAAACAATTTGGGCAATAAGAACCCATAAGCTGTACTAAAACCACCTTGTCTTTAAAACGATCATCAGTTAACGAAACCATAGTATCTTCTAGATCTGGAAACGAAAAATTAAACGTATCATAACCTTCATTAATAAAGGTTAAAGTATCTGAATCTGGCAATTCAAAATCTGTATTTGGCTTACCAACAAATGTTTCTAAAGAGTGGTTTCCAGAATAGAAATTACCAACCATAGTAGAATCTGTTACATGAGCTTTAAATAAAAATGCATGAGCTCCATCAAAAGTCGAAATCTTTAACGTATCAGCACTCACAACACCTTCCAAAAAACGATAATCACCAGATGGTGTTCTAAACGTTCCTATTATTTGATTGCCTTGTTGTTCTAAAATCGCTTTTGAAGGATATATTCTACCATAATCATTGAACTCTAATTCCCAAATTCCTGAAACATCAATATCATCAGAAGTTGCTTTACTATCAAATCTATTTATCTCTCCATATTCAGCATAAAATGCTACACTCCTACCCCTATCTTCTTCAATCCATTGGCCTTCAAAATTTTTACCTTCAAATTTAGCAGCAATAACGGTTTCAAAATATGGCAATTTAATATAAACCGAGTCATTGCTATAAGTGATTTCATCAACTTCAATAACTTCATCAGCATTATAAATTGTTAAAGAATGTTTTGAAGTAACTTCAAAAATAAACGGCATAGCCTGATTATCTTGAGCCACTAGATTTCCTCTATAAGTTCCTGTTTCTAACATCAAAATCTCTTTTTCTTGACAAGACACTATTGAGAAAAAGATAAATACTAATAAAATATTACGCATACCAAAATTATTTTTTCAATTATTCGAAATAACAATAAATTACTTACATAAAAAAATTGTTTAGGTTTCATTAAGACTGAAGTATTATTATCTTTGCGGCTTCAAGCAAATAGTACACTATGAAGATTTCATACAATTGGTTAAAACAATTCATTAACATTGATTGGAATGCCGAAAAAACAGGAGAACTATTAACAGATTTAGGACTAGAAATTGAAGGCATTGAGATTTATCAATCAGTTAAAGGTGGTTTAGAAGGTATTGTAATTGGTGAAGTTTTAACCTGTGAACAACATCCAAATGCTGATCGATTAAAACTAACTACAGTAAATATTGGAACTGAACAACCGTTACAAATAGTATGTGGAGCACCAAATGTTGCAGCTGGACAAAAAGTTCCTGTTGCTACAATTGGCACTACATTATATACTGAAACTGGAGAAGCTTGGATTATTAAAAAAGGAAAAATTAGAGGAGAAGAAAGTCATGGAATGATTTGCGCTGAAGACGAGCTTGGTCTTGGTAAATCTCATGATGGCATTATGATTCTTGATAAAGATATTATTGTTGGAACATTAGCTGCTAATATTTTTGATATCGAAAACGATCAAGTTTTTGAAATAGGGCTAACACCAAACAGAGCTGATGCTATGAGTCATTTTGGTGTAGCTCGTGATTTGAAAGCAGGATTAATTCAACAAGAAATAAATCCTGAATTAATAACACCATCTGTAAGTGCGTTTCATTTAGATAATCGTTCGCTTAAAATTGATGTAGATGTTCAAGATAAACTTAGAGCACCTCGTTATTGTGGTGTTACTATTTCTGGATTAAAGGTTGAAGAATCTCCAAATTGGTTACAACACAGATTAAAAGCAATTGGCTTGACACCAATTAACAACATAGTCGATGCAACAAATTATGTGCTTCATGAACTAGGTCAACCTTTGCACGCATTTGATGCTGCAAAAATTTCGGACAATAAAATCATTGTAAAAACGCTTCCAACTGGAACCAAGTTTGTAACGCTTGACGAAGTTGAAAGAGAACTTCATAAAGAAGATTTAATGATATGTGATGGTAATAAAAAACCAATGTGCATGGCTGGTGTATTTGGCGGAATTGATTCTGGAGTTACCGAAAGCACAACTAGCATCTTTTTAGAAAGTGCATATTTTGACCCTATTTCAATAAGAAAATCAGCCAAACGCCATGGTTTAAACACTGATGCTTCGTTTAGATTTGAAAGAGGAATTGATCCAAACATAACTGAATATGCTTTAAAACGAGCTGCTTTACTAATACAAGATATTGCAGGAGGAGAAATTACAAGTGATGTTATTGATGAGTATCCTTTAAAAATTGAAGATTTCCAAGTACGATTAAGTTTTGAAAATGCTGAAAATTTAATTGGTGAAGAAATTCCTCGTGAAATTATCAAACGAATTTTAATGTCTTTAGATATTACTATCAATAACGTAACTGAAACCGGCTTAGGGTTAACAGTTCCTGCATACAGAAACGATGTGCAGCGTGAAGCAGATATTATTGAAGAAATTTTACGTGTTTATGGTTATAACAATATTGGGACTACTGAAAAATTAAATGCTTCGATTTCTAATTCATCTAAGTTTGAAGATCATAAAGTGCAAAACGTAATTGGAAATCAATTAGTTTCTCAAGGTTATTATGAAATATTAGCCAATTCGTTAACCAATCCGAACTATGCGAAATTAAGCGAACAATTAAAGGAAGAGCACAACATAATTATGCTAAACCCTTTAAGTAATGACTTATCTGTATTAAGGCAATCTTTATTATTTTCAGGATTAGAAGCCGTTTCTCATAATATAAATAGAAGACAATCAAATTTAAAATTCTTTGAATTTGGTAAAACCTATCATAATTTTAGTGAAGCACGTGAAGAACATAAGCACTTAAGTTTACTCGTTACAGGAAAAAAAAACACTGAGAGTTGGAATACCGAAAACAAAGCAAGCGACTTCTTTTATTTAAAAGGAAGTGTAGATGCTATTTTGAATAGATTAGGGATTTCTAGAGCAAGAACATCACCAATAAAGAATGATGTATTTAGTGAAGGCTTAAGCTTAGGTTTAGGAAAAACTAAATTGGTAGATTTTGGAATTGTAAAAAAAACTATTTTGAAATCTTTTGGGATTTCACAAGAAGTTTTATTCGCAGATTTTAATTGGGATAATATTCTTGAAGTTGTAAAACGCAATAGTATTAAATTTAATGACATTCCAAAATATCCTGAAGCACGACGTGATTTCGCTTTATTACTTGATGACAATGTAACTTTTGAATCTATACATACTATTGCAAAACAAACTGAAAAACAATTACTTAAAAATGTGAATTTGTTTGATGTTTACGAAGGAAAAAACCTCCCTAAAGGTAAAAAGAGCTATGCAGTTAGTTTCACATTACAAGATGTGCATAAAACACTTACTGATAAGCAAATTGATAAAATCATGAGTAAGCTACAAGCTAATTTTGAAAAGCAACTTGGAGCAGAATTAAGATAAGTATATGCGAATTTTAGTAGTCCTTTTCATAGTTGTATTAGCACTTGGTTTTTCAACTATTAGTGCGCAACAATTAGATAATGAAAAGCCAAGTGATACAGCTACAACTTGGCAATTGTTAAAGTATGATGCTAAATCAGCTTTTCAGGGTGTTAAGCATTCTTTTACGCGACCAGCACATTGGAAAAAGAAAGATTTCAATACTCTTGGAGTCCTACTCCTTGGTACTGTAGCATTAACTGCAATAGATAACGATGTCAATACTTTTTTCGCAAAACAAGAATCTAGTGTTCCAAAAGTAATAAAAGATTTTGGTTGGTATGTTGGAAACCCGCAGAACTATTTTGTCGCTACAGCTGGTATCTATGGTTTTGGTTTATTTACAAAAAATGAAAAAGTAAGAGAAACTGGGGTTCTAATTATTGCCTCTTCATTCACCACTGGTCTTTTACAAAGTATAGGGAAAAATACCATTGGAAGAGCAAGACCAACAGCAGACATTGGTCCAGTTGCTTTTTCCCCCTTTTCTAAAGCTTCAAAACACCATTCATTTCCATCTGGACATACAGTATTATCTATAACCATGTCGCACGCCATTGCAAAGCAATTTGACAATACTTGGACTAAAGTAGGAATTTATACTTTGGGATCTATAGCTCCTATTTCAAGATTACTTGATGGAGCTCATTGGCTAACAGATATCGCTTTTAGTACCGCTTTAAGTATTATTGTAGTGGATAGTATTGACAAGTTTTTGTTTAATACAAAAACTTACAACTATGAAAAAAAGAAAAAGCTAGTTTCTTGGAATTTCAAATTTAATGGAAACCAAATTGGTGTTGTTGGGGCTTTTTAAAATTATTGCTTAACTAAAACACCTATAAGTGTTACAATACCTATAAGCAGTATTAATATTAAAGACATTTTTTTGAAGGTGTCTTGGGAAATCTTCTTTAAAAGCAACTTACCTATATAAGTACCAACAATACTTATAACAACTAAAAATGGAATGTAAATTAGAATCTCTTTTGTTATAAAACCATTGAAAAAATACACAATGGTTCTACTTAAATCAACAAAGAAATCTATTATGGCAGAAGTTGCAATAAAAGCCCTTTTTTCAAGATTGAATGCTGCCATAGTTAAACCTCTAATTGCTCCTCCTGTTCCTAATATTCCAGCAAATAATCCAGAAAAAGCACCTCCAAGTAATGCTTCTCGTTTGTTAGGTTTAACAATCAACCCTTTTTTAATGAGGAATAAGAGACTAAGAGCAATTAAGAATACTCCTAAGATAATTTCGAGTAAATATTCATTGAGGTATTTGGCAACTATACCTCCAATAATAACAAATACAACAGCAGGAATTCCAATGTAAATAATAAGTTTTTTGTCAATGCCTTTTTTAAACATTGCAATCTTGCTCAAGTTACTAGCTACATGAAACAAAGCTGTAATACCCAAAACGGTTTGAAAATCGAAATAAAAATTAGCAACAGGAACAAAAAATACCGAAGAACCGAAACCTCCAACAGTACCTATAATCTCAGCTAATAAGGCTAATAACAAAAAAACATATTCTAAATTTTTCAATTGCTTTTTCTAAGTTAATTTTTGATTCTATTATAGGTTTTCATTAGCTCCAATACCTTATCAATAGGTAAGGATTTTACTGTATGTCCATCACGTCCAGTTATTGTTTCTGCAGCAAATAGGGAATTTAAAATTGCTTCCTCAGTAGATTCTATTGTTGCTAAAAATAAAGGCGATATGTCATCGTTTCTTACTTCTTTCTTCTCGTTAAACATTGAATCACTTTGATAGGGAATTAAATTCTCCTTTGCTGTTGAAACTGCAATCACATAATCACCACTTCCATTAGAGGCTATTCCTCCTGTTTTACCAAGCCCAATCATGGCGCGTTTAGCCAGACGTTCTAAGTTTCTAGCATTTAATGGTGCATCAGTCATGATAACAATCATACATGAACCATCTACATCATTCAATATTTTATCACGATATGGATACTTTTGTAATTCTTTGGCAATTGGGACTCCATTAATTTCAAGTACACCACCAAAATTTGTTTGCACTAAAACACCTACTGTATATCCACCTAAAGATTTTGGTAATACTCTAGACGATGTTCCAATGCCTCCTTTATATCCAAAACAAATAGTTCCAGTACCTGCTCCAACATTACCTTCTTTTACTAATCCATCTTTAGCATTCGCTATGGCATTTAACACGTGCTGTTCTTTAACATGACGTCCTTGAATATCGTTTAACCAGCTATCGTTAGTTTCACCAACAATCGAATTAACTGAGCGTACATTGGCGTTTTCTTCTTGATTTAATGTATAACTTATTAAGCCTTCAGTAGCAGCTGCCACGCTTAATGTATTAGTTAAAATAATTGGCGTTTCAATATTACCTAATTCTTTAACTTGACTATAACCAGCTAATTTTCCAAATCCATTGCCAATATAAATAGCAGCAGGCACTTTATTTTGAAATACATTTCCTTGATGTGGTATAATAGCTGTAACTCCTGTCCTAACATTATCACCTTCTACAATAGTTTCATGACCAACAGTTACACCATTAACATCAGTAATCGAATTCAGTTTTCCTGTTTTTAAAACACCGATTTCTACACCATAATCTCTTATTCTAAGTGTTTGAGAAAATGAATTAATGGTTGTGGCTAATATTATTAATAAAAGGATTTGTGTTTTCATACTATTTACAAATTGATTACTAATACTAATTAAGGCTGATTTCTCTACTCTTCACACCACCTTTATCTGAATGGATGGTAAGTTTAGCCTTAGCATTAGGTCCATTTAACTTGATACTATAAGTTAAGTTTCTCTTACTATCTGATGATGCATCATTACTATTTCTAGAGCCAACAATGTGACCTAAATCTGTTCGGCTTTGTCCAGAAATTAGCTCTGCATTTTCAAGCTCTAATATAGCTCTTACTGGTTGATATAATTCAGCATCCATAGCTCTTTGAGTAATATTAGTAGGCAAATAGCCTATATTTTGAATTTCGGCTGAAAGATTAACTACTTTGTTTTTCTCAATAGAAGAGACTTTTACATCATTAATATTCAAAAGCGGACTCGTTTCTGCCAACCATAACATCCATTCTACATATTTTTCAACTTCTGTTTTTAAAAATTTTGTTGGTGGATTTTGAAAGGTAAATTTATTATTCCATCCTCCAATTTCTACAGTTCCAAAATCAGGATGATTTACTGATTTCCAATCAATAAATCCTTTTCCATTTAAATTTTCATCATTCCACATGAGTCTTTCATACTGTGACACATTCCCATCATTATCATAATCTTTAACAAAACCTCCCCAAAATTCTGGCACAAAAGCTACAACACCAAAATCCCAATAAGACCAGCTAATTAATGTTCCGTGACGATGTAATCTTGGGTTACTATAACTAGGAATGACACGTTGCTCTGTAGTCGTGTTGTACATTTTTGATAGCTCCATTATCAATCTTTGATCAGACATATTATAATTATCCCAATTTGTTGTAGAAGGCAATCTAAACAGAAATCCACCTGAGGTGTGACCATGAAATACGCCAGTAATATTTTTATGCGAACTAATAAATTCAATTGTTGCTCTTGTTTCTGGTTCAGAGAGTGGATAAGCTCCTGCTCCTTTTTGCTCAAATTCAAGTCCCCAATTTCTTGGAAAATTTCGATTCATATCAATACCTCCAACGCCATCTTCATTGTAATTTCCATCATTATCATCATCAATACCTTCTGTGTATATATCAAAATATACATCACCTGATTCTCCCAATTCTCTAGATTCCATCACACGTGCATCAATTTTACTAATTTTAAATTTCCCTTTTGGATTTTTAACTCTCATTTTAGTAATAATACCATTACCATCTAAATCGTTTCCTGGATCTTCGTCAAATAATCCATCAAAATCCTCATCATAAGGTCGTGGTGTGCTTCGTAATACTGTTGCCGTTTGCAATGCTAAATCTGCTCCATCTGGATTAAATTTTGGTCTGATATAAATAGTTCTAGTATCTAATAAATTCTTAATTCTAGTACTTTTTTCATAGTTAGAAAGCAAATACCAAGCATAATGCAGAGCAACCTCAGCGCCGGTTAATTCGCCTGCGTGAATATTTCCGTCGTAGTAATAAGCTGGTTTAGTATTTGCAGCTCCTGTATTTTTATTAGTAATTTCAATCACCATCAACGGAGAACCTTTTAAGGTTTTACCTATTGAATATAAGCTAGTAAGATTTGGAAATGCATTCGTCCAATCTTCGAGAAACGAATTTGCTTCGGTTGAAGAATGATATTTATCCCATTTAGGATTCATTGCATTCTCACTTTGAGAAAAACATATTGTAGTGTTTAGAAGAAAAATTAGGGCTGTAAATAAATAAATATGTCTCATATTTTCAGATTTTTAATTATATAATATTTAACCAACTATGGTTAAAAATAAGTTCTAAACTTTCAAATAAATCAAATTACTCAGCTCTAATTTACATTTTTCAAAGCTCTTTCAATCATATTAATAGCTCTATCAATAGTTTGCAGCTTGGTTCTAAAGGATAATAGCGCCATTCGGATTACAAACTTACCATTGATTAAGGTTGAACTTAAGAATATTTCTCCATCCTTATGGAGCTCAGCTAACAGCTTTTCATTAAAAGTATTCTCATTTTCATCATTTGTTGGATACCAAAAGTAGCTTACCGACAAATCTGGTTCTGGACCAACTCTAAAACCGATATTAACCAATTGCTTTCTAAAGTAATGGGTCAACAGAATTTTCTCCTCAAGGCATGCAATGAAAGGTTCTATTCCATGAAGTTGTAAAGGCAACCATAAGCGCAAACTTCTAAAGTGTTTGGTCAGCTCTGGTGATACATCTGCTGGATTTACAGGAGTTTCTTCTGCCACTGCATCTTGCATATAATTAGCTCTCACCACATGAGAATGGTAAACAGCTTGTTTGTCCTTTACTAAAACTGCGCCTAAACCATAAGGCAAGAATAGACCTTTATGAGGGTCAACCACTAAGGAATCTGCCATTTCAATGCCTTTAAATTTTTCTTTTTTGTCATCAACTAATATGAAAAATCCACCATAAGCTCCATCGACATGATACCATAAGCTATGTTCTTTTGCAATGACACCAATCTCCTGTAATGGATCTATGGCTCCTGTATCTGTAGTCCCTGCAGAAGCAACCACTAAAAAGGGGTTTAAGCCATTACGCTTATCAGTTTCAATTTTAGATTTTAAATCACTTACTTTAATTTTTGAGTTTTCATCAAGTTCTAAATAATTGATAATAACGTCTTCAAGACCAATAATTTTCAACGCCTTCTGGATACAATGATGGACTTGAGGGCTTAGATAGACAACACTTTTTTCAATCGTAGCATTCTTTATTTTGTGTTTATCTCTAGCAGCTGTCATTGCTATTAAATTGGCTATAGAGCCACCAGAAGTAAGGTTACCAACAGCAGATTTAGGAAATCCAAACATATCTTTCATCCAATCTAAAAGCACATGTTCAATGGCGACGCCTCCTGGACATGAAAAATGCATGCCAACATATTCATTAGTAATATCTACTAAAAAATCTGCTATTGCAGACGTATAAATACCTCCACCAGGAATATAACCAATATGACCACCTGATGCTGGCTTAATGCCTTTTGTGGCTATTTCATCAGCATATAATTTTAAAATTTCTGATAATGTTTTTTTTTCTTTTGAAAGCTCAAAAGCATTTGGAGTTTCTTTTGCACCTATAAAAGCTTTTGCATCTTCTAGTTCATTTATAAAGCTATTAGCATACGCACTAACCTCATTAATATAATTTGTTCGTTCGGTATTATTTGGTTCTAAAGCTTCAGAAATTTTGTGTAATTCACTTATCTTCTTTACAAGATCACTCATATTGGTTGATTGAAATAAAATGGATAATTATTAGTTATGCTAAATGTACAAAATTGAAAGATTTTTCGTATCTTAATAACACTAAAACAATCGTTATGGAATCACATTATACAAGAATATATACTGGAAGCTTAGTTATCGTACAATTTTTGATTTCGAAGTTAGAAGAAGTTGGAATATCTCCAGTTATTAAAGAGCAAAATGAATCAGGTCTTGACCCCAAAATTTATGGTGGTCATTTACTTCAAGAAATCTATGTGCATAATAATGAACTAGATAAATCTATCCCAATAGTACAAGAAGTAATTGCTCAAATGGAGGCATAAAAAAACTCCACAATTGTGGAGTTTGCATTATTAAGCGTTCACTGCATACATTTTATTTCGCAATGCTTTAATTTTTGAATCTTGCATATACTCATCAAATGTTGTGTATCTGTCTATAACTCCATTTGGAGTTAATTCAATAACACGATTTGCAACTGTTTGTGCAAACTCATGATCATGTGTAGTAAACAAAACTGTTCCTTTAAAATTCTTTAATGAGTTATTAAATGCTGTAATACTTTCAAGATCTAAGTGGTTTGTTGGTTCGTCTAACATTAAAACATTAGCACGAATCATCATCATACGTGATAACATACAACGCACTTTTTCTCCACCAGAAAGCACATCTGAAGTTTTTAAAGCTTCTTCACCACTAAAAATCATCTTTCCTAAGAATCCACGAACATAAACTTCTTCGCGCTCTTCTTCAGTGGTAGCCCATTGACGTAACCAATCAACTAAAGACAATTTATTTTGAAAAAATTCACTATTGTCTAAAGGTAAATAGGATTGTGTTGTAGTAATTCCCCAAGCAAATTTTCCAGAATCTGCCTTTTGATTTTTGTTTAAAATTTGATAAAACAAACTTGATGCTCTAGAATCTTTTGAATATACTACTACCTTATCTCCTTTTGCCAGGTTTATGTCAATATTTTTAAAGACAACCTCTCCATCAATAGATGCTGTTAAACCTTCTACGTTTAAAATTTGATCACCAGCTTCTCTATCTCGTTCAAAAATAATTGCTGGATAACGACGACTAGAACGTTTGATATCAGAAATATTTAATTTTTCAATCATTTTTTTTCTACTGGTAGCCTGCTTAGATTTAGCAACGTTTGCAGAAAAACGTCTGATAAATTCTTCCAACTCCTTTTTCTTGTCTTCAGCCTTCTTATTTTGCTGTGCATGTTGTCTTGCAGCTAATTGTGAAGACTCATACCAAAATGTATAATTTCCCGAGAAGTGATTAATCTTTCCGAAGTCGATGTCTGAAATATGAGTACAAACAGCATCCAAAAAGTGTCTGTCGTGAGAAACTACAATCACACAGTTATCATAATTTGCCAAGAAATGTTCTAGCCAAGAAATGGTTTCATAATCCAAGTCATTAGTAGGCTCATCCATAATTAACACATCTGGATTGCCAAAAAGTGCTTGTGCCAACAACACACGTACTTTTTGTTTCCCATCTAAATCCTTCATTAATGTGTAATGAAACTCTTCTTTAATGCCTAAATTAGATAACATAGCAGCAGCATCACTGTCTGCATTCCAGCCATTCATCTCTTCAAATTTCACTTGAAGCTCTCCTATTTTATCAGCGTTTTCATCTGAATAATCAGCATATAATGCATCAATTTCAGATTTTAATTTAAATAAGGGCTTATTGCCCATAATTATTGTTTCCAAAACTGTATGCTCATCATATAAGTTATGATTTTGCTCTAATACAGACATACGCTTGCTTGGCTCTAAATGGACATGTCCTGAAGTTGGGTCTTGCTTTCCTGCCAAAATTTTCAAAAAAGTTGATTTCCCTGCGCCATTTGCTCCAATAATTCCATAACAGTTCCCATTATTAAAGGCTGTATTTACCTCATCAAACAGAATACGTTTTCCAAATTGAACTGATAAGTTAGAAACTGATAACATTATATCTATTTTAAATTTTTGCAAAAGTAGAAAAAACCATCCATACAGCAAACAAAAGCTACTCTTAAAACATTTAACAGCGCATTAACACGGCATTTCATGCTCAAGCCATATTTTTGTAGCCAACTCAATATTCCTCTGGTCTAAATTGATTGTTATTTTATGAAGAAACTATTACTAATTCTATCTGCTATAATAACATTAGTTAGCTGTAACTCTGAACCTGATTCAAGTTGTGGTCAGGCATTTATTGGTGGTGAAATTATTAATCCTGTTAATGATTATTTAATTCTTTACGATGACAGTTCACCAATTGACACTTTATACTTAGATAAAGACAATCGCTTTTCATACGAAATTGGAACCCTTAGCCCAGGACTGCATTCATTTATTCATGGAGGTGAATATCAAGTTATTGTTTTAGAGCCCAATGATAGCATAATGATGCGTCTTAATACATTGGATTTTGATAAGTCCTTAGTTTTTACTGGTCGTGGTTCAAAAAAGAACAACTACCTCATTAATTTATATAATGCTTTGGATAATGAGGATAAAACAATTTATGAAGTTTCTAAATTAGATCCTGAACAGTTTATATATACAGTAGATTCTTTAAAGTTTGACAAATTAGACAGATTGAATAGGTTTACTACCAAGTATGAAAGTTCTGAGTTATTTAAAAAGGTAGCCTTAGCTAATATTAACTATGGTTATGCTACACACAAAGAATTATATCCTTTTAGATACTTTGGACGTAATAAATTAATAAACAGATCTAGCTTACCTCCAAATTTTTATGATTATAGATCAGAAATTGATTATAATGATATAATATTGAAAGATTTTTATCCATATTACAACTTCCTTTTTCCACATTTTAACAATATAGCCTTAGATCATTATTTTGAATTAACAAAAGATTCAGTTTTTGATAGAAACTCAATAGTTTATCATATGAATAAGCTTGATTTAATGGATAGATTGGTTGAGAATGAAGACATAAAAAACAATCTACTAAAATACGCTACAAGAAACTTTTTATCCTACAACAAATCTGATAGTGATTGTGATAAGATGTATGAATCATTTCAGAGTAAAAGTACAAATGAAGAACATTCTGAATATATAACAAGTTTATATAATACAATTAAAAAATTGCGCCCTGGAAATAAGTTTCCAGATGTAGAGGTTATTAACTTTAAAAATGAAGTCACCAATATTAATACAATGTTTGATAAACCAACCATTGTTTATTTTTGGTCACATGCTATAAAAAATCATTTTAAAAATAGTCACAAGAAAGTGATCGAATTAAAAGCGATGTATCCTAAGATCAACTTCATATCAATAAACATTAATTCAGATAAATCAACGATGTGGAAACGTTTGTTAAATCAAAATAATTTTTCTTTAGAAAACGAATACAGATTTAGAGATCCTGATGCTGCAAAAAAAATATTAGCCATTCAATATATTAATAAAGTAATGGTTATTGATAAGAATAACTTAATTATAACCTCTACTGCTAATATGTTTAGAAGTGATTTTAAAGAACTTCTAGATTTCTTATAAAATAAAAAAGCTGCGATAATCAATCGCAGCTTTTTTGTTCAAGTTTATTTCTTAATTCCCTTTCTTATAATCGGCTAAAAATTTAGCTAATCCAATGTCAGTAAGAGGATGCTTAAGTAAGCCTTCAATAGCACTAAGTGGTCCAGTCATTACATCAGCACCAAGTTTAGCACAATCAATTATATGCATTGTATGACGAACTGAAGCTGCAAGAATTTCAGTATCAAATCCATAATTGTCATAAATTTGACGAATTTCAGCAATAAGGTTTAAACCATCTGTTGAAATATCATCAAGTCTGCCAATAAATGGAGATACATATGTAGCTCCTGCTTTAGCTGCAAGTAGAGCTTGTCCAGCAGAAAAAACTAATGTAACGTTAGTTTTAACACCACGTTCAGCGAAATATTTACAAGCCTTTATTCCATCTTTAATCATTGGTAATTTCACAACAATTTGATCGTGCAAATCTGCTAAGGCCTCTCCTTCTCTAATCATACCATCAAAATCTGTAGCAATTACTTCAGCACTAACATCTCCTTCAACAATATTGCAGATGTCTACATAATGTTTTAATATATTATTATGCCCAGTAATACCTTCTTTAGCCATTAACGAAGGGTTGGTTGTAACACCATCAAGTACTCCAAGGTCTTGAGCTTCTTTAATTTGATCAAGATTGGCAGTATCAATAAAAAATTTCATGTTTTAGTCTTTTAGTTGTGTGAAAATTCATGACGAATTTACAACTAAATCATTCCTGCTGAATAAAAATTAATTAAAATATATTAACAACTTACAAAAACTTATAAAGGCTATAACTTGTAGTGATTCATTAGCATTTTTTCATAAAGTTTATCAGGAAGAATACGTTTCAAAACAATAGAAAATTTTTGCATAAACTCACCTACTTTATAATGCCCCTTTGGATTTTTAGTTTCAATAATTTTAAATATAATTTTAGCCATGATATTTGGATCTTTTCCACTATCAACATGCTCATTCATTAAATTTAAGGTCTTTTTATATACTTTTTGATAAGGAGAACCATCAATAATTGGAGCGTGATAACGTCCTGCTGCAATATTTGTAGCAAAATCTCCTGGAGCAACATTTGTCATATTAATATTGAAGTCTTTAATTTCCATTCTAAACGCTTCAGTTAATAACTCTAAAGCTCCTTTACTTGCACTATAAATTCCTCTATATGGCAAACCCATGTAACCAGCAATGGATGTTACATTAATTATTAATCCTGAATTTTGCTTACGCATTTGTGGCAAAACTGCTTTAATGACATTTATTGGTCCGAAAAAATTTGTTTCAAAATTTCGTTTTATTTCAACTTCTGGAATTTCTTCAATTGGTCCTGTAATTCCTGCTCCTGCATTGTTAATAAGGATATCAATTTTCCCACATACTTTGACAACTTCTTCAATACATTTCATAATTGAATTATTATCGGTTACATCTAATGCGACAAGAGGAAATAAACTATTAGTATAATTATCTGGATTTCTACTAGTTCCATAAACCAAATAATCTTTTTTAGACAAAAATTCACCTATAGATTTACCTATTCCTGAAGAACCTCCTGTAATTAAAACAACTTTAGACATAAATTGAAGAAAAATTAGTACTCAAAAATACAATATAAAAAGGAAAATATAGTGTACAAAAAAAGGCAAGCTACCTACATCACACCGCTACGACCATTTACCTTTGCTTCGTTCCCGACCTGGAGGATTCAACAGGAGCTGGTTGTGTAGGACTTGCCGGCTGCAAAGATACAATCTTTTAATATTTTCACAATGATTTTTTTTACTGAATTTAAATAAATAAATTGCTCTCAAATTGAAGACCATAATGAAATTTTATAAGGTTCTAGTAATCATAATTCTAAGTGTTTTCTTAACGTCTTGTGGTTCAAATTCTAAAACAGCAAATAGTGATTTTTCAATCGCTTCAAATGCCTCATTTGACAAGAAATCAAAAGTGCATTTTCTTTCAAAGGATAAAGCCTTAGAACTCAAAATTAGCAATCCCAAAAATATAAGTATTGATTCTGTTACTTATAACTTTCAAGGTCAAAATGTAAGCGCTAAGATTGATTTAAATGATTCAAAACTAGGCTTACATGATATCACAACAACAATTCATGCAAACGGAACATCACAAAACATTAGCTATAAGATATTAGTGTTAAATGATGTTGCTCCAAAAGTTTATACATATAGAATAATAAATGAGTATCCACATGATATTAAATCTTACACTCAAGGTTTGGAGTTTTTTAATGGTAATTTATACGAAAGTACAGGGCAACGTGGTGAGTCCAAGCTTCGTAAATCAATTCATGATACTGGTGAGATAACAAAAAGCATAGATCTGGATAGTATCTATTTTGGTGAAGGCTTGACTATACTAAATGAAAAGATATTTCAGCTCACATGGGAAAGCAAAAAAGGATTTATTTATGACGTAGATACCTTTGATAAGCTTCAAGAGTTTGATTATAATAAAAGTAAAGAAGGTTGGGGAATTTGTAATGATGGAAAAAAATTATATAAATCTGATGGCACTGATAAAATTTGGCTTTTAAACCCAGACACCTTAGAAGAAGAAAGTTACATACAAACCTACACCAACAAAGGAAAGATTGTTGGCATCAATGAAATGGAATGGATCGATGGTAAAATATATGCAAATCGATATCAGCTAGATGGTGTCGCCATAATAAATCCAATAAATGGAGCTATTGAAGGTGTTATAGACTTTAGGTCATTAAAAAAGAAAGTCACCCAACACAAAGGCCTGGATGTATTGAATGGGCTTGCATGGAATTCTGAAACCAATACTCTTTTTGTAACAGGTAAGCGTTGGGATAAGTTATTTGAAGTTGAAATTATTGAGAAATAATCTGATGAAAATTCATAAACAATTACTTAAAGTTAAAACATCAGACCTTGACGAACTCAATCATGTCAACAATGTTCGCTATGTAGAATGGATAAATAATGTGGCAAAAGAACATTGGTTAAAAATGGCCACTCAATCTATGCTAGATCATTTTTTTTGGATTGTACTCAATCATAATATAGCATATGAAAAACCCGCAGTTTTAAACGACGTGATTTTATTAAAAACATATGTAACATTAACTAATGGTGTAACATCTACAAGAGTTGTTGAAATGTATAACAACCACAATCAACAACTTCTAGTTAAATCTGAAACTAAGTTTTGTTTTATGGATACTAAAACCAAAAAGCCCACCAGAATTATTACAGAAGTTATCAATTTATTTCATTAAATAATAAACACAAATACTTTTCCTTCTGTTTAAAAGTTATATTTTTAAGCTTTGAAAGCTATTTCTAAAACATTATAATTTATTCATGAAGAAAGTTCTATACTTTGCTTTTACCATTTCAATTTTAGTGCTTTGGAGCTCATGTCGAAAAGATTTTGAATTCGATTTAAGCTCAGGTGATCTAGAGTTCTCAAAAGACACAGTGTATCTTGATACTGTATTCAGTAATATTGGCTCTAGTACTTATAACTTAAAAGTTTTTAATAATAGTGATGATGACATTGTTATTCCTACTTTAAGATTGAGTCAAGGACAAAGTTCTATGTATCGATTAAATGTAGATGGGCTAACTGGTTCTGGCTCTATATCTGGTAAAGAATTTGAAAATGTTGAAATTCTTGCAAAAGACAGCATGTATATTTTTATTGAAACCACTATTGATATTCAACAATTAGTTTCAAGTGAAACTCAATTTTTATATACTGATGCCATTGAGTTTGATACTGGCTCAAATTTTCAAAAAGTCGAATTGGTTACACTTGTAAAAGATGCTGTTTTTATTTACCCACAACGTTTTCTAAATGCTGATGGCGAATATATTACTGAAACATTGACTTTTGATGTTGATGGAGATGGCATGGATGATGAAACTAGTATTGAAGGTCGTTTTCTTGACGATACTGAACTAACATTCACCAACGAAAAACCTTACGTTATTTATGGTTATGCTGCTGTTGATGATGGAAAAACACTAAATATTGAAGCTGGTTCACGAGTTCATTTTCATGCAAACTCAGGTTTACTAGTTACTTCTGGAGGCTCTATAAATGCTCAAGGCACTCAAAGTGCGAATGAAAACCTTATGGAAGGTGAAATTATTTTTGAAGGCGACAGATTAGAACCAGGTTTTTCAGATGTTCCTGGTCAATGGCAAACCATTTGGCTGTTTAATGGAAGTACAAATAATATTTTTGATCACGTGACCATAAAAAACAGTACTGTAGGAATTTTAAGTGAAGGCAATCAAGGTAATGACACTAAATTAAATATTACAAATACACAGATATACAACTCAAGCAACTTTGGTGTTTTAGGAAGAGCGACATCAATAAATGCTGAAAATATGGTGATTAATAATAGTGGGCAATCATCATTTGCAGGAACTTTTGGTGGGAAATATAATATAGTTCATTCAACAATTGTAAATTATTGGACCAATAGTTTCAGGCAATTTCCGTCTTT
>Ga0316189_10000721_pt1 | contig 32975 bp, 36 predicted proteins | sample LowCovwburrow_MG_FD_204930 | JGI IMG/M metagenome (GOLD analysis project Ga0316189, IMG submission 204930) | Coastal sediment microbial communities from Maine, United States - Lowes Cove worm burrow | ecosystem: Environmental > Aquatic > Marine > Coastal > Sediment | place: USA: Maine...
GCCTCTGGTCCGGGACACTCTGCGGGCAGGCATTTGATCTCTACTATAATAAATATCCATTTGTCGACCAGCATTGCCTGCTGGTTCCTGCACGCGAAGAATGCCTGCCCCAGTACCACATCGAGGATATGCATGCCTTTGTCTGGAGATTGGTGGAGATGTTGTCGCCGGCCCTGCCGGGATTGCATATTGGCTACAATGCGCTGGGTGCTTTCGCGTCGGTGAATCATCTGCATTTTCAATTATTTGTACGAGATCAGGCGCTTCCGGTTGAGAGTGAAAACTGGGCGCACAATGGAGGGCGGGATGGTTACCCGGTTGATTGCAGCTGCTATGAAGACCGCGCGTCTGCCTGGCAGGCCATCGAACAGCTGCACAACAGTAATCAGGCATATAATTTGTTATACACGCCGCGGGGCATGTACTGCATGCCAAGGAAAAAGCAGGGGGAATTCCAGTTGGCCGCATGGTCAAACGGGTTTTCCTGGTACGAGCTGTGTGGCGGCATGATTACGTTCAATCGCCAGGATTATGCATCGCTGCAGGCGGATCAGATCTGTGCCGATTTGTCGCTGGCACGACTGGAAAAAGCATGATCAGGCTGACTGGTATCACGATATCGGGTGTGCCTCGATCATGCTTCCGGGTTTTAAGTCCGGTACCAGTGTGGATAATGGTGGCGCTATGAGTGATGCAGACAGCAAGCCGCTGGAAGCTGGTTTGACCATCCTGGTCAACGGTGAGCCGCATCTTGAATACGATCGAGATAAACCATTGCCTGAGCAGCAGCGGGTATATCTTGATCGTATGGATGCCCGCATGGATGGTGGTATAGAGCTGGGTGGTGCGCAAGTTGATGGTCCGAACACGCTGCAGCGTGCACAGTTTGTGGCTATCCAGGTGATAGAAGGATTGCAGGAGGGTAACGAGCCGGTGGTCGCTGCATCCTGCGCCTACCTGGCCAGTCGTATGCCCGATCTTACCCAGGTCAAGGCGCAGCTGGTCGATGAAGGGTACTCGGTAGAGCTGGTTTTCGGTGAGCCGTATGTAAAAGAAGTTGCGGTTCAGTTGAGCCCGCGATTGTCATGAAGGCGCGCCAATGAAATGTACGGTTTACAAAAGTCTCAGGCAGTTCGACTATTATTTATACGTGCCGAGTGAAGCAGGTTTATCGGGTCTGCCGGAAGGCTTGTTGTCACTGCTGGGTGATTTGAACAAGGTGATAGAACTGGAGCTGCACGTGCAGCGCAAGTTGGCACAGGCAGATGTCGTTGAAGTGATGCGTCAGATTAACGAGACTGGCTACTTCCTGCAAATGCCGCCGTGTTCAGAGTCTGCGCCATTGGTCTCGTAGTCGACAGCATAGCGCAAGGCCCGATAAAGGGTGAAGGAATCAGGCGCCTGGTCAGCGCTGGTTTGATATTGTACCGCGCGTACAGCCCGCTCGAGTGTAACGATAGGGGTGGCGCGAATAATCAGTCCACGAGCCCGTTCCCACAGGCTGTTATCCGGCGCTTCAAGCAATTGTGCCAGCAATTCGCGGCGACACCTGGAGAGTTTGCCGTAGGGATCACGGCATTGGTCGATAATACGCATGTTTCAGGCCTCCCGGTTTTTCCGAACCAGTAGCAGAAATAAGCATAAATCGGGCCAATAATTGAGTTATTCGGGTGTGACGGAGTCCGGTAGCTCGACGTCACCGCGTCGATTCCGCTCGGCAAGATCGGTGATCAAATTATCAAGCCCGTTGCGCTTGATTTGTTCACCAAAACTGGTTCGGTAAGTGATCGCGAGGCTGATCCCCTCAATACGGATATCATAGATTTTCCATTCGTCGAGAAAATACAGCTGATAATCCACCTCCGCTGACTGCCCTCCACCGAGGGCGATATTGGCGCGTACCGACGCCTTGCGGTCACCCTGCTTGAAGCGCGAGGGCAGGAAATCAATAACATTCGCGTCAGATACCAGGTCATCGATATAGCGGGTCATGGCGGTTACATAGGAGCGCACCAGCAGGCTTTCTATTTCCTCTACCAGTTGTGCTCGCTGTGCCTCGCTGGCACCCCTCCAGTATTTGCCAATAACCAGTCGGGCGATACGGGGAAAATCGATGTACGGATTGATCAACTCGTTACTGATCTCGTAGGCGACGGCCTGATCCTGGCGAATTTTGTCAGAGTTGTCGCGCAAGCGTACCAGTAAATCACTTAGACGCTTTGAAACCAGGGGTTGAGGGTCTTCGTTGATGGCGCTCTCGGTGGCCGTTGCGAGAACGCAGGGCGGGGCGGCCATAGCCAGAATCAGGCTGCCGAGTAACATCCATGTCAGTCGAAACTTTTGCAGAGTCATTTGCATAGTTTGAATTCTACCGCTGTACTGGTTTAGTGAATAGCCCTGGCAGTGCCGATCAGATGTCGAAATCGGCCCAAATGGGGCAGTGGTCTGACGGCTTTTCCATGGCTCGGATAGCATAGTCAATATCGGCATCCCGGCAGATTTCTGCAAGTGGCTGGGTAGCAAAAATAAAATCAATGCGCAATCCGCGGCGTGGTTCGCGTTCGAAACCACGGCTACGGTAGTCGAACCAGCTGAAGTGATCATCGCCATCGGCATGGTGCTGCCGATAGGTGTCTACCAGCCCCCAGTCGGTGAGCTGCTTCAGCCACTCGCGTTCCTCGGGGAGGAAGCTGCATTTGCCGGTTTTCAGCCAGCGTTTGGCGTTATCAGCCCCGATACCGATATCTGTATCAAGCGGCGCGACATTCATATCGCCGAGCACGACTACCAGCTGCGACGGATCATGCTGTTGCTGCAGCTGTTCCAGCAGATCGCTGTAGAACTTGCGCTTGGCGGGGAACTTGGTTTCGTGGTCACGGCTTTCACCTTGCGGGAAGTAGCCATTGATGACTGTTAATTCACGACCATCAGGCAGCCTGAAGCATGCGCTGATGAGTCGCCTCTGGGCATCTTCAGCATCGTGCGGGAAGCCTTTGCTGACGCTCTGTGGTTTGGTGCGGGAGAGGATTGCTACCCCATAGTGGGCCTTCTGCCCGTGGTACGCCACCTTGTAGCCCAGCGCATCGATCATCTCCAGCGGAAAATCCGGATCCTGCACCTTGGTTTCCTGTATGCCGATAATATCCGGCTGCTGGCTGTCAACCAGCGCCTGCAGCTGATGCGGGCGGGCACGGATGCCGTTGGTATTGAATGACACTATTTTCATAAGGGTAGAAGCGCTGGTCGGGGCTAAAGGCGGCATTCTAGCGGCTGTATGCCTGGCCTGCCAGAGCGGCATGGCAGAAGGTTGGTATAGCGAGTTACAATGCCCGGGTAGACCACCGTACCGCAGGTAACGATATCAATGAGCAGTGTAATTGCCGGCCAGGCAGCCAATCCACTTCAGCCTGCTGAGGTGCACCCCGCTTTTGAGTGGAAGCGCAGTGAACGAATCGAGTCACTTAACCTGGTGGTCGAGGAATACCGCCACACAAAAACAGGTGCCTTGTACTATCACCTTGCGGCTGATAATCCGGAGAACGTATTTCTGGTAGCGTTAAGGACTGTGCCTGCGGATTCCACCGGAGTTGCGCATATACTTGAACATACCGCATTGTGTGGCAGCGAACGTTACCCGGTGCGCGATCCGTTTTTCATGATGATACGGCGTTCACTAAATACTTTCATGAATGCGTTCACCAGCAGTGACTGGACCGCCTACCCGTTCGCCAGCCAGAACCGAAAAGATTTCAATAACCTTCTGGAAGTTTACCTGGATGCGGTGTTTTTCTCGCGGCTGCACGAACTGGATTTTTCCCAGGAAGGTCACCGCGTGGAATTCGCCGAGGCGGATAACCCGGATTCCGATCTGGTTTTCAAGGGTGTAGTGTTCAATGAAATGAAGGGCGCCATGAGTTCGCCGTCCAGCATTCTCTGGCAGACATTGACCAGGTATCTTTTCCCGACCACTACCTATCATTACAACAGTGGTGGTGATCCGGAGCATATTCCTGATTTAAGCTACCGGGAGCTGAAAGAGTTTTACCAGACCCATTACCATCCTTCCAACGCTGTGTTTATGACCTATGGCGATATTCCTGCCATCGAGCATCAGCAGCGTATTCATGACCAGGCCCTGTCACGCTTCGAGCACATGGATGTGCAGATCGATGTTGCGGATGAGAAGCGCTACCACGCGCCACTTCGAGTGCAGGAAAACTATCCATACGATGAACCTGGTGAAGTGGGTGACAAGACACATATTGTCGTCGGATGGCTGCTGGGTCCAAGCATTAACCTGAAAGAGCAGCTGGAAGCGCACCTGCTCGAAGGCATCCTTCTGGATGACGGTGCATCGCCGCTGCGCTATGCGCTGGAGACAACTGACCTCGGTAGTGCTCCCTCACCGCTGTGTGGTCTGGAGGCATCAAACCGCGAGATGAGTTTCGTCTGTGGTCTGGAAGGTAGCCGGCCGGAAAATGCCGATGCGCTTGAGAAGCTGGTGCTTGATGTTCTGCAGAAAGTGGTTGACGAAGGCGTGCCGACAGAGCGTGTTGAAGCTGTCCTGCATCAGCTGGAACTCAGTCAGCGGGAGGTATCCGGTGACGGTTATCCCTACGGTCTGCAGCTCATTCTTGAGGGGTTATCCAGTGCGGTTCACCGGGGTGATCCGGTTGCCCTGCTTAATCTTGACCCGGTGCTGGAGGAGCTGCGGGGGCTCATCCGTGATCCAGACTATGTGCGCGATCTTGTCAGGACCCGTCTGCTGGAAAACTTGCATCGAGTACGCCTCACAATGGTGCCGGATACCGAATTGTCGGCACGCCGGGAAAAAGCCGAAGCTCAGCGGCTTGCAAAGATCAAGCAGGGTATGGAACAGCGCCAAAGGCTGGAAGTGGTTAAGTTGGCCGGGGAACTGGCCAGGCGCCAGGAAGAAGCTGATGACCCCGCTTTATTGCCCAAGGTTGGTTTGGAGGATATTCCGGCTGAAATGCATATCGCCAGTGGCGATGCAGGCGAACTTTGCGGACGCCCGGCAAGTTTCTATGCCCAGGGTACGAATGGCCTGGTTTATCAGCAGGTGGTAGCGGACTTGCCGGATCTGGATGATGAGCTGCTGGAAACCTTGCCCTACTATACCAATGCGCTGACGCAACTTGGCTGTGCAGGGCGCGACTATCTTGATGTGCAGGCGTTGCAGACCAGTGTCTCAGGTGGTGTTCATGCCAGTAGCAGTATGCGTGGCAGCGTTGAGGATGTGCAGCGAATGAGTGGCTACTTTGTGCTTTCCGGGAAGGCGTTGGTGCGTAACCATGGTGCCTTGTCGGCATTGATGCGTGATAGCTTGCTGGAGGCGCGCTTCGATGAGTTGGCTCGTATCCGTGAACTCATGGCGCAACAGCGTGCCCGCAGAGAGCAGAGCGTGACAGGCAACGGTCATGGGCTGGCTATGTTGGCAGCCATGTCTGGATTGAGTAGTGGAGCAGCATTAAGCCACAGGCTGCGCGGTCTGGCAGGGATTCGTCACTTGAAAGTGCTTGATGACGCCCTGGATTCTGAAAATGAGCTTGATCAGCTGGCCGAGCGATTTGAAAAGATCCACCAGCAGATCGTTGCAGCACCCCGGCAGTTTTTGCTGGTTGCCGAAGCCGAACGGCTGTCGCAGGCGCGTGAGGAAGTGCAGCAGGCCTGGGCAGCTTCTGAAGATAATGTATCGGCTTTTTCAGCATTTAGTCCGGCACCCGTTAACCAGCAGGTGCGTGATGCCTGGTTAACCAATACGCAGGTGAATTTCTGCGCCAAGGCTTACCCTACGGTACCCGCAGAACATGAAGATGCTGCGGCACTGAGTGTTTTGGCGGGGTTTCTGCGCAACGGTTATTTACACCGGGTTGTGCGCGAGCAGGGCGGTGCCTATGGTGGTGGTGCAAGCCACGACAGTGATAATGCGGCGTTCCGCTTTTTTTCCTACCGTGATCCGCGGTTGGAAGAAACACTTGACGATTTTGATAAATCGGTTGCCTGGTTGCTTGATGACAAGCACGAGTGGCGCCTGGTGGAAGAGGCGATTCTTGGTGTTATCGGCAGCATTGATCGTCCCGGTTCTCCCGCGGGCGAAGCCAAGGATGCATTTTTCAGCAACCTCTACGGCCGTACCCCGGAGCGCCGACAGGCATTCCGTCAGCGCGTTCTCGAGGTAACCCTTGCTGATTTGCAGAGGGTCGGTGAGACCTACCTCACGCCTGAGGTCGCCAGTGTAGCAGTGATCAGTGCGCCGGCCGAAGAACAACGCTGCCGGGATCTGGGGTTAACAATTCAAATGCTCTAGTGTATCCCGCCGATAGGTTGGACATGACACCTCTGGAACGCTACAAGGCTGACCTGGCGCGCGACGGATTTCACCATGATGTTGTGCAGCTGCAGGCTATTGAGCGGCTGCAGAGTCTTTACAATAGGCTGGTTTCTCCGGTCACGTCAGCGCCTGTCTGGTTCAGGTTGTTCGGCAAAAAAACACCGACCCTGCAGGGGCTGTATCTCTGGGGTGGGCCCGGTCGCGGCAAGACCTACCTGATGGACTGTTTTTATGAATGTCTGCCGGAAAATATGGGGCGTAGGGTGCACTTTCACCGTTATATGCTTGAGGTGCATGAGGCACTCGATGGCCTGGACCGAACCAGGGATCCGCTGGATATCGTGGCTGGGCAGCAGGCTAGCCAGTGCCGCGTGTTGTGTCTGGACGAGTTTCACGTCACTGACGTTGCCGATGCCATGTTGCTGGCGGGGTTGCTGACCGGCCTGTTCCGTCGCGGCGTTGCCCTGGTGGCGACTTCCAATACTGCACCTGACGCTCTGTACCCTGATGGTTTGCAGCGCCAGCGCTTTCTGCCCGCCATTGATCAGTTAAAAACCCATTGCCAGGTTTTCCAGTTGGATGGGAAACAGGATTTCCGCCTGGAACACTTGCAGCACGCCAGCATCTACCAGATCATTAGCGGTCAACCGGCCGGAGACTGGCTTAACGGTCGCTTGCAGGATCTGGCGCCCTTGTCCGGGGGGCACGGGCAGACAAGCGTTCACCTGGCGGGCAGATCAGTAGCGGTTCGAGCGCTTGCAGGAGACGTGTTATGGGTGGAGTTTTCCGAACTCTGTGAGCAATCTCATTCGGTTCGGGATTATCTTGAGCTGGCCAGGGAGTTTCATACCCTGTTGCTCGAGGCTGTACCCTTGATGACTGAGGAGCAGGACGAGGCAGCGCGGCGCTTTATCCATCTGGTCGATGCACTATACGACCATAACGTGACCTTGATTGTCACTGCCGAAGTGCCGCCGGAGCAGTTGTATACCGGGCGTCGGTTGCAACAGGCATTTGCCAGAACTGCGAGTCGACTGACCGAAATGTCAGGTCAGGCTTATCTGACGAAGCCACATCGATCGAACTAGACACAATTATGGAGGGACAATAATGTATCGATGGGCCTGGGTATTTCTGATTCTGGGTATGCCTGTGCAGGCTGAAGATGCTGCGATTCCTGATCCGGACTGGGAGGTTGCGCGTGCCCAGTTTGCAACCACCATTAGTGGTCGTGAGCCGGTAGATGATGTTGTGTTGCTGGCGAGACCGGCAAATCATGTATACTTTTTTACAGATCTGCGGCACCTGCAGGAGCGTACTGTCACACACCGGTGGGAATACGGTGGGCGGGTAGTTTCTATTGTGCCCTTCAAGGTAGGCGGGCCACGCTGGCGAGTCTATTCAAGGGTTGAGATCGAGCCTGATCAGCTGGGTGAGTGGTCGGTAACAGTGGTCGATGAGAGTGGCTGGCCACTGTATACCGAGCTATTCCACTATGTCGAAGCGGCTCCGGTGGCGCCGGCCCGGGACGGTTCTGCTATCTCAGAATAGTTCTGTAGCGCCTTCCTGTGGCGGTGTGTCAACGGCAGGTGTGGACGAAGCGTTTCCGTCACTGAGCTGATCGGTTGGTTCGGCGTTAGTGGCGTGAGCCTGATCTTCAATCAGTTCGCCGGGATTGCTTTCTTCGAAACTTGGTGTTTCAGCTGTCTGCAGCGGCTCATCCACTGGTTCACTCACCAGATTTGCTGTCGGAATATCAATGTCTTCGACCAGTATTTCGTCTTCAACAACAGTCTCAGGCTTTACAGCGGTCACGCCAGTTGTCATCACTTCAGGTGAATCAGTAGTTACCGCCTCAGGTTCCCCGCTAGTTACCAACGCAGGCTCATCAGTGGTTACTGTCTCAGTCTTAACATGTGTAACTACTTCAGCTTGTGTTGGCGTCACAACGGGTGCCGCCGCAATCGGTGCTGCCGGTACTGCCTGCTTCAGGCGCTGATCCAGGCGCTGTTTTGCCTCGTCACGGAGGTGTTTCCCCCGGGCTTCAATAGTCGCCAGCCACGCGGGGTCATTTTTCGCAGCGGATGGCGGTGTTGATTTTGCCATGGGGGCGTATGTTTTGGTCGCCGGTTTGTGCGGTGCACTGGTAACGGGACTGCGAGTTACCTTGTTCGGGGCCGGTGCTGCTGCTGTGGTTGCGGCGCCATGTTCCGGCTGCATCCAGAACAGGTAGGTAGATACCGCGATGCCACAGACCAAGCCTGCGGCAAGAGCTGGCACCCATAAACCGCGGCGACTTTTTGAATTCCCCTGCTTTCTGGCGTGTTCATACTCACGCTGTCTGTGTGTCGACCGTGCTGATCGTGTCTGGCTGGCTGCCGGTGCAGGTTCTGAACGCACCGGTTCTTCCGTGGGTAATTTGGTGCTGGCGCTGGGAGATGCAGTTGTCTGTTGTGCAGGAGCAGGTTGCGTCCGTTTCTGCTTGCGGATTTTTTTGCTTTCCAGTCCCAGCAGCCTGATTAGCTGTTCTGGCGGTAGCTCCATCGACGGATGCAACGGATTAAAACTCGAGCGGACGTTGGCCGCACGTGGCTTGTCTGTGGCACGGCGTTGTTTCTTCTGCGTTTGCCCAGAGTCGATGGTTGTAGAGTCCGTCATAACTGCCTGCTTCCGTAGTGTTTGTGTCGCTGTGTTCTGTGACAGGCTGTCTATTTGCTCTGCCAGTCGCCTGGCCTGCACCGCTTCGCTGCGGATTTGGGCCGTATATGCTTGCATTTTGTCTTGCCGGTGCCCTGCGTCTGAGACCTGATTTAAATTAATACTTTGTTTATCAGTGGTTTGGTGTGTATCCCCGACATTTCGCCGTGTTCCCTCAACATAGTCGCGACCGACACCCTTTCGCGTTGCCTGGTTCGCTGATTGTTTCGGCTTGTGTTTAAAAAATCCCATGACTGGCAATAGTTTGTTTCATAGTTGATAGCGTCATCCAGGGCTATTTGTTGAGAGACAAGAGGATTAAATCATGTTCTTTGTCACATATTAGGGAAACCGGGTGAGTCAAAACGGGATTCAGTAAGCATTTTCTGGTTTCAGGCGAAAGTATCGAGACAGGGCCAAGTGTTGCTGAAACAGCTATAATCATGCGGGTAGGACTAAATTCGCCGGGATGCGACGGTTTGGAGGCTGGGTATGCGCAGTTACATACGCCATCCGTCGGATATTCCCATTGAATATCAGGCAGATGAACATGCGGAAAGTGTCAGCCAGGAGCACCTGCATGACATCAGTGCCGGTGGCCTGTCATTCACTTCCACGCATGCGCTGACGGCTGGTAGCCTGATCAACATTCGCATTAGCAATGTCGAACCGGATTTCGTCGCCCGGGCACAGGTTGTCTGGTGCCGTTCCGAAGGCGACAGTTTTGTGATTGGCGTAGCCTTCACTGAGTCAAGTGACCTGTTTCGTGCCAGAATGGTGGAACAGGTCTGCCATATTGAGCAATACAAAGCCGAAGTGCTGGCCGCAGAAGGGCGGATAATCGATGGTGAAGAGGCAGCGCGAGAGTGGATCCAGAAGTTTGCACGGGCATTTCCCCGGCTTGACGAAGATTCGTAACTCACGTTGGTGCCCGGCCAGTACGTGTATTTATACTGAAAAATAAAACTGAAAATTGCAGGAATAAGAATGATGAAAATAATATTGAAACATGCCCTGTGGGCTGCCACTGCTGTCGCGATGATGACAGGCTCCGCTGTAAGTCTGGCCATTTCCTCCGGCCCCCACTGGTTGGAGGCTCACACCTTTGATAAACAAACAGGTAAGCCGCTTGCCGATGTTGCCATATGCCTGGGAACTTCCGGACGTGCAGACCAGTTTGGCGCGTTCCGCACGGATCGCAATGGTGTGGTGCGTTTTGAAGATGTGTTGGCTGTTCCGCTGGTACTCACGGCTTCACGCGGTGGCTATAGGGGACGTGAGCAGCAACTGGAACCTCTGTACCAGAGTCGTGTATTGGTGTTGAAACTGGCTACAGGAGGCGGTGGGCCGGTATGTAATGCCGAGCATTCTGCCAAGAAAGCTGATGTGGCTACAGGTCTGGCGATTAACGCGGTCAATGTCCGGCGCGATATCAACGTTGAAAACGGGGTACTTGTTTCAGTGGCCGCGTCTGGAAAAATCAATCAGATCCGGGTAAGCGAACAGGATGATCTCAGCGCTGTAGCCTGGCAACCATACAAGAGTGCCGTGCCCTACATTTTAAGTGCGGGCACTGGCGGCAAGCGCCTTTTTGTACAAGTCCGCCGGGCGTCCGAGGTCCAGGGGGCGAGTATTGCCGTGGAGTCGCCAGTCAAACAGGTGAACTACCGGGTGCCGTAATCAGGCGTCCAGATCGGGTATCAAGCGGCTTTCGACTTGTTGAATCAGGTCTTTAAGGCGGAGTTTGCGTTTCTTGAGGCGTTTTAACTGCAGCTGGTCCGGGTAATCGGAATGAATCAGATGGTCGATGACGTCGTTAAGATCACGGTGCTCCAGGCGCAGCTCGTCAAGCTTGCTTCTTAGCGCCCGAATTTCTTCGTTTGTCAGCTGATTGTTGATGGCCGGGGCTCCTCGTTAGTTGAGCCGCCCCGGCCTTCACAGGTGCGACTAGTTGGCGTTGGCCGCCTGTGGCGCATCTTCCGCGGCTTCTGCGGCAAGATCTTCCACGGATGCCGTTTCAAACGGCCAATCGCGTATGCCGCCTTCCAGGCTGACCACGTCGAACTGGTTCTGATTAAGGACCAGCGTGGCAACAGCGCTGCGACCGCCCGCATGGCAGTAGACAATATAACGATCATTCTTGTCCAGTTCATCCATCCGGTTGCGTAGTTCATACAGAGGCATGAGGGTGGCACCGGGGATGTGGTGGTCATCAAACTCTTCGGCATAGCGTACATCCAGAAGTTTATAGCCGGTTTCCACCATTGTTCTGGCAACGCTGGGATGTACAGTCTTGATCAGCGGATTCTTGATCAGGTCCTCAAAAGCTTCGTGATTCAGGACCAGTAGCGTGCAGTCGCTGGTTGCGCGTACTGTTTCACAGCGTCTGTTGCCTGAAATCAGTGCTTCGCAGCCAAACGCATCGCCTTCCTGCAGGTCGGCGACCTTGGTGGGTTCGTCATCGTACAGACCGATCTGGTAGCTTTCAGCAGTGCCTTCGCTGATGATGAAATATGCATCACCTTCATCGCCCATGCGGATAATGTCTTCGCCGGCCTTGACGGTTTTAACGTCCATTCTCTTGAAGGCTGCTTCAACCTGTTCGAGCGGCAGGCGGCGGAAGACCAATGAGTTACGCACCAGTTCCAGGCGGTCGTGTAACTCTCTGTCGGTATCTTCCGTAAAATGAACCATTTCGTCCCAGGCGATCAGGTTGTCCAGCATCTCGCGGTCAGCGTGACAGATGATCGAATTCTGGCGGGCGACAATCGTTGCCGTTGCAGGTGCGGCAGGCAAGATAAACGGATGGCTGCGGGTATCTTCCGGCCCAGTGAAGGAGCGAATCGAACCGCGCTGAATGATCTCCAGGTGACCTTCCACTACATAGAGGTAGTCATTGGCTTCGCTGCCGCGAATCTGCATGATTTCACCTTCGCGAAGTTCCACAAAACGAATCACGTTCACGAGTTCCGTGACACGCTCCTTCGACAGAAGAGTGAATGGCATGTAGTGCGTCGACAGATTGTCGAGCACGTGTTCCAGTTTGACGCTCATCATAATGATTTTCTCCGTGCAGCAATTCCTGAAGTCCTGTCCGACTTATAGAAAGTTCAGTGGTACCTTAAGGTAGGCGACTTCGTTGTTTTCGGGTTTTGGCAGTTCGCCGGCGTTGATGTTGACCTGCAGGCTGGGGAACAATAGTCGTGGCGCCGGTAGCGTGCTGTCGCGCTTATCAATTTTGGCGACAAACTCTTCCTCGCTGATACTGTTGGGCAGGTCGCAATTAAACGCTTTGCTTTGCCCGATAGTAGTCTGGTACTGGAATTCGCGTTGGTCAGGGTAATCGTGGCCAACAAATACCCGCGTGCTGTTGGCGTACTCGTACAGGCGGTTTTTCACAGAGTTGTAGAGGTTTTTCGGGCTGCCATCAGGAAAGTCGCAGCGCGCTACGCCGATGTCCGGCATAAACAGCACGTCGCCAGTGAACAGGGCGTCTTCAATGCTGAAAGTGCAACAGGCCGGTGTATGCCCAGGGGTATGCAGTACATTGAATGCCAGGGTTCCAGCCTGCAGTGTGTCGCCATCCTTCAGCAGACGGTCAAACTGGCGGCCGTCAGTGGGGAAACCATCTCCCAGGTTAAAAGCCTGTTTGAAAATTTCCTGTACACGGCAGATATGGGCACCAATTGCCATCGGTGCACCCAGGCGCCGCTTCAGTTCGCCAGCTCCAGTGATGTGGTCGGCGTGCACGTGAGTGTCCATTACCCAGTGGACTTTGAGGCCCTTTTTTTCAATAAACTCAATAACCTGGTTGATTGAGTCTGTTGAGGTCCGCCACGGCGTAGTGTCCAGATCCAGGATCGGATCGATAACTACAGCATCTTTGCTATCTGGGTCAAAGACCACATAAGTGACGGTCCAGGTGCGCCCCTCGTCGGCAAACGCCTGAATTTCCATGGATACCCTGCCTTGCAGCGGTTGCTGCGGTTAAGTCGGTAAATCTGTTCTGTCATATGTCGGACGACAGAAGGCGGTCTTTAATTGACAGGCTTTCGACGGCTATGGATGGTTGTCTATATTTGGCGGATGGGGTCAGCGTTTGGAAGGTGGTCTGCGGCGACCCTCAAAACTGACAATGGATTTGACAATTTCGCGGAATGGAAAGGTTTCCAGTGCGCCATAGGTGCGTTCGCCGAGTCTCGTGAGACCGGCAATATCAACGACGCTGCCGGTGGTCAGGTCGGGTCGTAAAACCCGCTGCAGGCCCAATAAGCCACCATTTTGTACCTTGATTTCCTTGGCATGCGGTAGTTCACCCTCCAGAATGGTGAGTTTGAGGGAAAATTTGGCATTTTCGCGCAATAGCTGGATCAGTCGTTCACAGCGGTCATGCGCGTTGCCGGAGTCGCATGCGATACCTTCTCGATCCGCCAGGTAGAACCGGGCAGAGCATGAGCAGCTGCAGCGACGGCTGAGCACTGCTTTTTCAAATACGCAACGACGTTCGTTCAGTTGCTTGTAGGTCGAGCGATACTGATCTTCTTCAACCATGCAGGATGCTTACTTCTCCCATTCGCGCAGGATTGGCTGTTCGCGCTTTTCCATCAGCATTTCCTCGGCCTGCAGTTCTGACTCGGCAAAAACCACTTTTATAAGGCGGTTATCATTGCTGTCCAGTTCGGCGCGCATCTCGCGTGCCCGGTTTTTGGCGGCTTTGAAGGCATCGTGGTGTTCAAGTTTTTCCAGCGCCTTGGTAAGAGCAGTGGGGCCAGGAGTAATTCTGTAGACGTAATAGGGCATGGGTTTGTCGCATTGGCTGTTTATGAGGCGTGGCAAGTATAGCAATTCAGCCCGGGTTACTCACAAGCCCACCTGATCAATACGGTTTCCGGTCATAAGAATAAAGCCGGTGCGGCGATTCTCGCCGGTGTCACTGTAGTTGAACTGGAATGTGCGCATTAGCTGCAGCCTGCCATCTTCGCCACGCCGGAGTCGCAGGTTTTGCAGGGTCACAGTAGCGTCCAGTAGCTGTAACTGCTGGTGCTGGCAAAGCTCTCGTGCTGCATGCAGAGCACTTTCGCGCGCACGCAGGGTATTTTGCCAGAACCAGACCAGTAGCCCGAGCAGAAGCAGTAAAACCAGTCCGCTGTTGCCCATCCAGTATTATCCTCATCGTTTACATGCAGTTGACGCGGGCATCCCCAAAATTACTGGGGGATAGGCCTGCAGAGCAATTGGCTGCGCATGGTACACTTTCGCGACTGAATTTATGAGGTGTACCACCAATGACCGGTATGAACGAGGCAGATCGGCTAGAGTTGACCAGGGGAATCCTGAGCATGCTGGATGACTGGGATATCGCAGCAAAAGATCAGCTGGTTCTTCTGGGCATGGCAGATGCACCCGCCCGGGAAGTAAACCGCTTGCGTGACAGCAGGCCGCTCCCTGACGAACCAGATGTTATGCTGCGTGTAGAACACCTGATTGCCATTGCCGATGCCTTGCGCACCACTTATCCCTTCAGCAAGCGCATGGGTAAATTGTGGATGCACAAAGCGAATCGTAAATTCCGCCAGCGCACCCCGGTGGCGACCATGGTTGAAGACGGTATCGTCGGACTGATTTCGGTTCGCTCCTACCTCGATTGCTCTTACAGTTGGGATTTATCCGGTTCCAAGGGTTAGCGCACCCAATTGCCCTCTCTGTTTTTGCATGCGGAGGATCCGCACTGGTCGCCGGATGAGCTCACTGCGCTGATCACGCCCCTGCACGAGCTGGGGCTTATTTCGACATCCTCCGACCCGGGGCAAAACAGCACTTACTGGGCAGGGGAGGGTTTTTTAGCCCTGGTCATGTTTCTTGGCTGCTCGCCGCAGGTTCAACTGAACCCCCGGTCAGCGGCCGATGGCCAAACCGTCTGTTCGATCCATTTTCATACTTACCCGGAAGTTATGTTCATGTCTGCAGCGAAAAAGCCTGCGGCACGCTGCAAGCATTGTCGTACGCAGGTAATAGATGAGCGGCAAACAACCATGGGGACGAAATTTATCTGTGAGCAGTGCGGTGAGGTGTCGGAGGCGATTGATCTGGACTGGCGCCAGTCAGCGGGTTTTGGGCGTTGTTTTGTTGAGATCGCTGGTATATATCCGCAGGAAGCGGTTCCCTCAGACAAGTTACTGAATGCGCTGGCCAGCTGTTCGGGTGGCAGCTGGCACTATTTTTTCGTTTGATTTGCCGGCGTGCTGTCTCACTAGTTGCGCCTTAGTCGATCCGAAACTGCTATCGGCGTTGGGTAACGCATCACAATATAATAGGACGATACGATAAAGCTGATCAGCGTGGCCAGCTGGATCAGGTAGGAAGCCTGCGATCCAATAATATTTGAGTGTGTGGCCAGCAGTGCGATCAGAAGTGAGAATTCGCTTATTTGTCCCAGGCGGGCCCCGATTTCCAGGGATCGTTCGGGGGATTCACCTTCGTAAACCCACAATCGTTTAAAGACAACGGGTTTTACCACCAGGCTGATGATGGCCAGTATAGAGGCGGGTATCAGTACGTCCTGCATCATCGACAGATCGAAGCCGGCACCGAGGCTGAAAAAGAACACCACGAGGAAAAAGTCCCGCAGCGGCTTCAGGCTTTCTGCGATGAAGCGCGATATTGGCTCCGTGGCAACAGCAATGCCTGCGATGAAGGCGCCGATTTCAGGTGACAGACCCACAGCTTCTGACAACTGGGCCATGCCCAGGCACCAGCCAATGGCGAGTAGAAAAATATACTCCTGGATAGTATCGAAGCGTGCCAGCAACCGGGCCAGTACATAGCGCGCAAAGGCAAAGGCGAACAGCATAAATGCCGGCAGTGCCAGTGCCAGTAGTGTGAAGCCCTGCCAGCCAGTATTGTTTCCACCAAGGCCATGCAGCGCCAGCAGAATCGCGATGGCAATTAAATCCTGCAGCAGCAATACACTGATTATTATTTCGCCGGTATGCTGATGGTGGAGTACGGTGCTGGGTAACAGCTTGAGGCCGATAATGGTGCTGGAAAACATCATCGCTGCACCGATAATGGCTGACTCTACAAGGTCGTAGCCAAATGCCAGCGCAGTGGCGCCGCCGAGCGCGGCAAACAGCACTGAGCTGACCAGTGTTACCAGGGTTGCTTTGCGGAACAGGTGCCATAGATCCTGCGGATGCAGGTTAAGGCCGAGCAAAAACAGCAGAAAAACAATGCCAACGTGCGAGAGTTCCTGTAGCAGGTGTACATCATTGACCAGGCCAAGTGCCGAGGGCCCCATGGCCATGCCGAGCAGGATATAGGCCACCAGCATGGACTGACGGGCGTAAAGTGCCAGGGTTGCCAGTACGGCTGCGCCGGTAAAAATCAGGAATACCGAGAATACAATCGACTGGTCCAAGTAATGCTCCTGCGGCTTTATTGTCCAAGCTCTGTGAATTACCGGGTACACTAACATACCTTGCGCAGCGGCCACTTTGAGTCGTTGCAAGTGAAACGGTATGCTGCATACATCTTACCTGACAATGACAATACACTTATGCAAGACGTGTTGACGCTATTTTTCCGATGCCGGCTGCTGCCAGGCCTGCTTTTGTTGCTGGCCCTGGCGCCAGTGTCGGCCATCGCTGCGCGGTGCAGCAGGCAGTCCAGTTGCGCTTGCGGCCGATACTGGTGAGTACACTGACAAGCCTGTTCGGTATGTTGCTGCTGCTGGTTCCGGGGGGCGGTACCGAACTCTATCGTGGACTGGCAGCAGTGATTGTGGGCGGGCTTGCGATCAGCACAGTTTTTGCGCTGCTTCTGCTACCTGGCATGTTGAGGTTGGGTGAATCTGTTTCGGTTCAACCGCAGCCGGGTGATACTATCGCTCCATGAACTGGAAAACAGAAGCAAGCACGACTGCGTGGAAGCTCAGCGAATGGCTGAAAGGTCTGTTGTGGCGTCTGCGAGATTTGTATCATCCGGAAAATCTTAAACAGAAGGGTTTGATCGGTTCGGCTGTGCTGTTGTTGGTGACGGCACTGTTAATTGCCGTCGTTGTCGGCATGTACTGGAGCAGGGAACCAGAACCGTTCGACGTGCGCGAGGCCGCATTGCAGTATGTCGATGGTGATGAGAATCGCCTCGTTACCGGCGTCGTTTACACAAGTGCGTTAATGCATGTCGGTGATGCGTTGCTCGACAAACCCGGCGGCTATATTTCCAACGATATGCTGCCACCGGGACTATGGCTCGATAATATTCGCAACTGGGAATATGGTGCACTTGTGATGTTGCGCGACGGCACTTCTGCATTGCGCAACCATATTTCCCGCTCCCAGTCACAATCGGTGGAAGACAAGGCGCTTGCCGAGGCAGAGCCAAAGTTTAATTTCAGCAATGACTCCTGGATATTTCCGGCAACCGAAAGCCAATACCGCAACGGCCTGCACTGGCTGATGGATTATCTGCAGCGTCTCAGTGATACCGAAAATCAGCAGGCTCAATTTTTTGCGCGCGCTGACAATCTTCGGCAGTATCTTGAGATTGTCGAGAAGCGCCTTGGTAGTCTGTCGCAAAGACTAAGTGCCAGTGTTGGCCAGGTGCGCGTTAATACCGATCTTGCCGGTGATACAGATGCAAGACAGTCGACGCAGGCCTCTGATGTTGTAGTGGTGCAGACGCCCTGGCTTGAGCTTGATGATGTGTTTTATGAAGCGCGCGGTGCGACATGGGCGCTTCGTGCCATTTTGCAGTCTGTCGAATATGACTTCAGGGAAATACTGAAAAAGAAGAATGCCTTGATATCCCTGCGCCAGATTATTCGTGAACTGGACGAGAGCCAGCAGTCTGCATTCAGCCCGGTAATTCTGAATGGTAGCGGCTTTGGTGTCTTTGCCAACTACTCGTTGACCATGGCAAATTATATTGCACGTGCCAACGCAGCGATAATCGACTTGAGAAATCTGTTACAGCAGGGTTGATGGTAACGGAGTGGTTAAGGTTTACGATGCTGGCAACATAACCGAGGCGCATATTGTTCGAGGCATGCTGGAGGCGCACGGTATTGAAGCGCACGTTGGCGGGCACTATTTGCAGGGAGGAATCGGTGAGCTGGTGGTGCAGGGGTTCGCCGCTGTTTATGTTGAAGACACCGAGATGGTAGCAGCACGTTCTCTAATCGATGCCTATGAGCGTGGAGAACTCTGAGCGCCCGTGTAATATGCGCTCAAGTTGCTGATGAAGCCCGCTCATCAGCAACTTAGTCGTCCTTCTTGCCCAGTCCCCGGGTCATTTTTGAAACGTCCAGTGGCACCACAACTTCCGACGGTGGTTCGTCGACAAAACGAGGTCGTGCACTTGTATCGCGACCATGTTCCCTGGCCAGTTCCTGCTCGCGCCCCGTGATTACCATCAGGCACTCACGGATGTCGCGAATTGTTTGTTCCGACAACGGGTGCTTGAGGCCGGGTTCGGTGGCCGTGTCTTTTGCGACGCTGGTCAGCACGCTTTTCACCATGCGCAATACGCGCTCTTCTTTGCTCAGCTCGGGTTCGCTCATAAGTACAGTACCGTTGTTTGATCGGCTATTATGCCACACCGGGCAGGATTAACTCCAAACACGCGAATTTCCGGCGGGTTTTATAATGATGGGTCACTCTGGTGGTCAAGTTCTTCCCAGCGCTGGTAGGCAAGTGCCAGCTCGTCTTCAGCAGCCGCAAGGCGATTTTTCTCGCCAGTGATGTGCTCCCCGGGCGATTGGTAGAATGCAGGATTCGCCATGGCGCGGTGTATAGCTTCAATAGTGGTTTCCAGGTTCTCGATACGCTGCGGAAGCTGATCCAGCTCGCGCTGATCTTTATAACTCAGTTTTTTAGCTTGCGATTTCGAGGGCTCGGAGTTGGTTACTGATCTCTCTTCCGTCCCGGGGGTTTTTTTGGTTTCGGTTTTGCGCTGTCGCAACCAGTCGGTGTAACCGCCGACGTATTCATTCACACAGGCATTTCCTTCGAATACCAGTGAGCTGGTTACCACACTGTCTATGAATGAGCGGTCATGGCTGACCAGTAAAACGGTACCCGTGTATTCAAGCAAGCGTTCTTCGAGCAGATCCAGTGTGTCCATATCCAGGTCGTTGGTGGGTTCGTCGAGCACCAGCAGGTTGCTGGGTTTGCTAAACAGCTTGGCGAGCAGCAAACGGTTGCGTTCGCCACCAGACAGCGCTGACAGCGGCGTGTGACATCGGTCGGGCGTAAACAGAAAATCCTGAAGGTAACTGATGACGTGGCGCTGTTGCCCGCCAATATCGATAAACTGCCGTCCATCGGCGAGGTTGTCGATAACTGATTGCTGTTCATCAAGTTGGGCGCGACGTTGGTCAAAGTAGGCAACTTCAAGTTTGGCACCGCGCCGAAGGCTGCCGCTTTCAGGCTCCAGATCGCCCAATAGAAGACGCAGCAACGTCGTTTTACCAACGCCGTTGGGACCGATAATGCCGACTTTGTCACCTCTCAGTATCAGCGTGGAGAGGTTCTTGATGAGTGGCTGGTTGTTAAAGCCGTAACTGACATCTTTACATTCAAAAACCAGCTTGCCGGATTGTTCGGCTGCATCTACGCGGATATTGGCCTTGCCAGTACGCTGGCGGCGGGCGCTGCGTTCATTGCGCATTTTTTCCAGGGCTCGCACCCGGCCTTCATTGCGGGTGCGGCGGGCCTTGATACCCTGCCGGATCCAGCGTTCTTCCTCGGCTAGTTTTTTGTCAAAGGCGGCCTGGTGACTGGCCTCGGTATCCAGCCAGTCCTGTTTTCGCTTAAGGTAGTTCGGGTAATCGCCGGGCCAGTCAGTGAGTATGCCGCGATCCAGGTCGATGATACGTGTTGCCAGTCGGGTCAGGAAGCTGCGGTCGTGGGTGATGAACAACAGCGTTCCATTAAATTCCAGCAGAAAATTCTCCAGCCACTCGATGGACTGGATATCCAGATGGTTGGTGGGTTCATCCAGTAGCAGCAGGTCAGGTGTCGAGACCAGCGCACGTCCCAGCAGTACCCGGCGCTGAACGCCCCCGGACAGGGTATCGAAGGCAGCATCTGCGTCCAGGTCGAGGCGTGAGAGCACGGTTTCCACCTGTTGCTCCAGGTTCCAGCCACCGCGGGTTTCAAGTTCGTGCTGTGTGGTCTCCAGTTGTTCAAGGAGTCGGGCATCTGTGCTTTCCGCCAGCTCGGCACTGAGTTGGTGGAAGCGCTTGATGACGTCACCCAGTGATCCTAACCCACTGGCAATGCAGTCAAAAACGCTGCCAGACAGTTCGCCGGGAAGATTTTGTTCGAGCGAAGCAATGCGCAGGCCCTGGCGGAGTTCGATGTCCCCCTCGTCGGGCTTGAGCGTGCCTTCGAGGACTTTTAACAGTGTGGATTTTCCACAGCCATTGCGACCCACCAGGCAAACACGCTCACCTGGCTCAATGCTCAGGCTGATGTGATCGAGCAGGGTATCGGGGCCAAAGCTGAGTGACAGGTCTCGGGTACGTAGTAGTGGCATGGGGCGCAGAGCATAAGCGGGTCGGGAGTATGGCTCAACAGATTTTCGTCTGTGCCGATAACCTGCTCAGATGGCCAGGGTCAATCCGGAAATGTGACTTGTGTCACGGTCCGCGTATTATCGGCCGGGCACACTGGCAATACGGATAAAGTCATGGGGAAACAGGCACATGTCTGATCACGAGTTCTACGCGCAACCAACAGTATTCGATCAATGGCATGCCAGTATTGGCAGCTGGCTAGGCCTGCGCTTCAGTGGCTTGTGTCCTTATAGCTGGGTGATTGGTTTTAGTGTGCTCGGTTCCATATTCCTTATCACGGCCATGACGGTACTGGCGGTGACCCTGGGTAGCAGTGCGGATAGTACGACTTTGCTTTGGAACGATTCCATGGCTCAAGGGCTTACTGTCCTGGTTGGTTTGATTGCAGCCCAGATCCTGTTCCGCCAGGCGCTCGATGCCTGGCCGGTACACATCGAGTTACCAACGGCCTGGCAGCGTGTTGGCCGCTACGTGGGGTGGCAGCAGCCCGCTCAGCCGCGGTTGGTTTCGAAGCAAACTGCGGTAGTTGTCAGCCTGCCCAGACCGGTTCCAGCCTCAACTTCGGCTGCAGATGACCAACAGGCTGTGCAGGCATTTTTCTCCGGTGTGCGTGCTGCCGGGATCAACGTGGCGATTGCCAAGGCTCTGTTCGGCGCCGGTATTCGTTCGCCGCAGCATCTGTTGAAGGCGTGCGATGAGCAGCTATTTGCTATCCACGGTGTAGGCCCGGCTACTGTTCGAAAGCTGCGTTCCCAGTTCAAGGGGCAATAATTATTCAATCGACGTTGTTTACTTCTTCCAGCTGCTGATAGCAGTCTGGTGTGAAGCGCGGTGAACAGATAGCGTAAAACACCAGATCAGAGTTTCCGGAATTGCGGATCCGCTGGCGCAAGCCTGGTGGAATAATGACAACATCACCGTTACCTACTGATGTAGGCTTCTCTTCGCCAATCTCAACAATGCCGTTTCCCTCCACAACCAGATAACGCTCCGTAACACCGTTCAGTTGATGCCAGGCAGTTTGTTGCCCCGGTTCCACACGGGCACGGGCTATGGACACATCCGGATCATTCGGGTGGTTGGCAATTTCCATAATATGGCAGCCTTCGTGGAACCAGTATTCCTCGATGCTGCGGGCATGAATAATCTTTTCCTGCATGGATATAACAGGCCGGTTCAATGGTGAGGGGCTCTATGTTACCAGTGGGTACAGGGCTTGTGGTCTATAGTTGGGTTCTGGCGGATGGATTTCATCCACGTCCAGTAATTGCAAGACTGCCGGAACCGGGAAAATAGTTGTCGCGAAAGTCGCAGGAATAGCATTGCGCAGTGGGTGGCGTTTGTCCGGGTTGTGTCGATGCCTGTTAACAAGAACCTTCGTCAAAATTACCAGAATAGTTCTAAAAGTATAAATTTTTACTCGAATGCCGCTTTTAATTGTCTTAGTGAAAGTGTGATGGCTTCGATCTGCTTTGTATCAAGGCGGTCAAAACGCTGCTTGAGATGGGCAATGTGCTTTGGAAAGGTGTCTTCGAATAGTGCTCTGCCAGTTTCGGTCAGCGCGACGCGAATACTGCGGCGGTCCTCTGACGAAAACTGGCGCTGCACAAGACCGCGTTCTTCGAGTCGGTCGACCACGCCCGTTAAAGTGCCTTTGGTGATCAGGGTATTTGTGCCAATGTCCTTGAAGCTCATGGGCGGTTGATTACCCAGGGTAAACAGCACATCGGCCTGTGATGCCGTCAGACCGAGTGTCCGTAAATGCCTCTGGTCGTAGAATGAAAACGCCTGGTAGGCCGCGCTGAGCATCTGCAGCAGCGGTAAAAACGGTTGCTGTGCGGCGATGTTGGTGCTGGATTCGGTCATGTGGGCGTGTCTATCGGCTAAATATTCGGGCGAATATGGTACTAAGTAGAACAAATGTCAAGCGGTTGTTTTTCGGTTCGAGCGAGCGCTGGTTTTGCGTTCAATCGGGCTTTGGGGTTTCATACCTGTAACAGTAGAGACGGAATAAACTTATGTCGGATACAGCGCCATTCTCGATCCACGCCCTTGAACTGGGGCCGATGGAAAATTTTGTCTATCTCATCGAAGATAGAGCCAGTGGGCGGGCAGCGGTGGTGGATCCCGCCTGGGATGTTCCCGAGGTGCTGGCGTTAGCTGAGCAACATGGTGTGGGCATTACTGATATTTTGCTGACCCACAGTCATCATGATCATATCAACGGGATCGAGGATGTATTGCAGCACTACGATGCACAGCTGCATCTTCTTAAAGAAGAAGCAGGCTTCTGGGGTGCAAATCTGGATATGCCTACACTGCACCATGGTGGTGACCGTATCGAGCTTGGTGAAACCGAGATCGAAGTTCTGCATACGCCGGGACATACGCCCGGTTCAGCCTGCTACCGTATCGCTGACCAGTTAATTACCGGAGACACGTTATTTGTATTTGGCTGCGGCCGCTGTGATTTACGCGGCGGCGACCCGGAACAGATGTATCACACCCTCAACAATATGCAGCGCAGGTTGCCGCAAGATACGCTGATACTACCGGGGCACAACTATGCTGAAAAAGAAACCTCGTCACTGGGCGAGCAGATTGAGGGGAATCCATTTATGCACTTTGATGACCTCGATCGCTTTGTACACTATCGGATGCATTACCACGACAAACACCGGGACGGTCCCTACGGGCCGGTTTGTAAGGGCGATGAAATGCCGGACTGATACCGTTAACCCCTGATGGAGACATTGCCTGACCTGTTGGCCCCTGGTATGCGGTTATTATCCATTGGGTTGAATCCGTCGCTACCTTCAGTGGCAGCAGGGTTCTATTTTGCAAACCCGCGCAACCGCTTCTGGAAGGCGCTGAATGCCAGCCGGTTGATACAGGCCCCGGTTCAACCAGGGCCGGAGACCATGCGGTTGCTGCTGGAGCACGAGGGCATGGGCTTTACCGATGTCGTAAAGCGACCAACCCGTGGCGTTGCCGACCTGAAAGCTGCCGATTACCGTGAGGGTGCGCCGCGCCTGCTTGGTCTGCTTGAAGCCTTTCGCCCGGACTATGCCTGGTTCCATGGCAAGGTCGCCTTCAAGCAGTTCGTGCGCCATGCCGGGCTGGTGTGTGACGAGGATGTCTGGGGGCGACAGGTGCTAACGGTAGGAGCCACGCGGTTTTTCGTGACGCCAAATCCCAGTCCGGCCAATGCAGCTTATTCGCTGGAAACGCTGATTGGCTGGTTCAACGCACTGGCAGATGAATCCGGTATACATCCCGATCAGGATTTGCAAGAATAGTTGAGCTAATCGCTAGGTTATTTTCTCATGTTCAACGCAAGCCATATCATGCGTGTTGCCGACCGTTTCGCGCTTAAGCGCGGCGGAGAACTTGCGGAAGTTCAACTGGCCTACGAGACCTGGGGGCAGCGCAATGCCTCTGATACCAATACCATCCTTTTGTTTGGAGGATTGTCACCCAGTGCTCACGTTTGTGCCTCGGACGAGGATCCTTCACCAGGCTGGTGGGAATGGATGGTAGGTGCTGGCAAGCCTCTGGATACCGATGCCTATCATGTGATTTGTGTGAATCCATTAGGAAGTTGTTTTGGGTCGACGAGTCCGGCATCAATTAACCCGGCAACGGGAAAACCTTACGGGCCTGATTTCCCCGAACTTTCGATTGAAGACATGGCTCGCAGCGCTCGCGCGCTGGTGAATCTGCTCGGTATACAGAAGTTGCATACTGTGATGGGTGTCTCGCTGGGCGGAATGACGGCGCTGGCCTATGCCATCGAGTTTGCTGATGAAGTCGAACAGCTGGTGAGTGTATCTTCGGCTATGCGTGCCGAGGCCACGGCAATTGCAATCCGGTCGTTGCAGCGCGAAATGATTCGCAATGATCCTGCCTGGCAGCAGGGCTACTACTTGTCCGGTAGTGGTCCACACGACGGCATGCGCATGGCGCGCAAGCTGGGCCTGATTTCATACCGTTCTGCAGACGAGTGGCGTCAGAGGTTTGGGCATGAGAGAGTCGCTGTCGGTGTAACTCCGAGTGAAGAATTCAGTCCTGAATTCCAGGTTGAGTCCTACCTGGATGCTAATGCACGAAAATTTGCAGGCTGTTTTGATGCCAACTGTTACCTTTACCTGTCGCGTAGTATGGACTGGTTTGATATTGCCGACTTTGCGGCAACAGATGAAGCTGCACTGGCGCGCATTACCGTCCGCCGCGCACTGGTGGTCGGTGTAGAGTCAGATACCTTGTATCCAATTCATCAACAAAGAGCGCTGGCGGACCTGTTATGCGAGCAGGGTCACGATGTGGAATTTGTGGCCATGCCTTCGATACAGGGGCACGATGCGTTCCTGGTTGACCGCGAGCGCTTTGCTCCGGTACTGGAAAGGTTTTTCGCTGACGACGTGCTGCTGACAGAGGCGGCACCTTACCAGGTTAGCCAGTGCGCTGCCGTAAATTGAAGGATGTTCGCGTCAATGCGCCGCAGGTTCTTCTGGCAACGTAAAGAAGAAGCTGGCCCCTTTGCCCTGCTCTCCTTTTGTCCAGATTGAGCCATGGTGTCGGTTAATCGCGCGCTTTACGGTCGCCAGGCCAACTCCAGTACCCTCGAATTCATCTTTACCGTGAAGGCGCTGAAAAACCTCGAAGAGTTTGCCTGCATATTTCATGTCGAATCCGACCCCATTATCCTGAAGTTTGTAGGTGGTAATGCCATTTTCTCTGGTGGCTGAAAAACTGATTCTTGCGCCGCTTGCCTTGCTGGTGTACTTCCAGGCGTTTGACAGCAGGTTGCCCATCACAATGCGTATCAGCCCAGGGTCACCCCAGGCGCTGATAGCATCTTCTATCTCAAATTGAACTGCGCGCTCTGGCTGCGCGCTGCGGAGCTGCTCAATAACTTCATGGCACAGCGCGGACAGGTCGATGCGTGAGGCTTCGATTTCCTTGCGCGTTACGCGGGACAAAATCAGCAAGTCATCGATCAGCTGTGTCATGCGCCGCACATTCTTGCGCACGCGTTGTATATAGTCCCGTGCGGTGTCGTCCAGCTGGTCAGCATAATCTTCACTGAGCGATTCACTGAACCCGTCTATCGCGCGTAATGGAGCGCGCAGGTCATGAGAGACCGAGTAGCTGAAAGATTCCAGTTCCTGGTTGGCGCGGTGTAACTCGTCAGTGCGGTATGCGACCAGGTCTTCGAGGTGTTCACGGTGCAGTATCAGTTCGGATTCTGACTCGATACGTTCCAGTTCGGCAACAGCACGGTCTGCAAACAACTGGGCAATTTCAATGACCAGCAGGTCTTCGGAGATATGCTGCCGGTCCATAAGCATCATAAGTCCCAGTGGATGGCCGTCGGTCGCAAACAGCGGGATGCCAATGCAGCTTTCCACTCCCGCTTCCTGCAGGACGCGATCATTTGGGAACTTGTCGCGAACGCGTGAGCGATAGGTGCACGCAGTGCCACTTTTGAGAACATCTGCGCCCGGGGAGCCCTTGAGAGGCCAGACAATATTTTCCGTAATGAGCCCTTCTGTAATCAGCGCGACGGAATGTAGTGAGCCTTCATTTTTGTCGTCCAGTACGGTGATCGCCACATGGTCAATACCAAACAGTTCACTGAGTCCAAGCGCCAGACTTTCCAGATAAGAGTGGCCTGTGCGCGTTGCCACACCGGAAATCAGATGATTGATTGCGTACTGGTAGTGTTTCCTGTCGGTAATATCTTCAAGAGAACCGGACATGCGTGTCGGTTTGCCCTGCATATCCCAGGATGCCTGGCCGCGTGCCCGGAACCAGCGGTATTCGCCGGATTTGGTTTTAAGCCGATAAACGATGTTGTATGGTTCGCGCTTGTTCAGGTGTGCGTCAACCGACGACCAGAGCAGCTCCGCATCTTCAGGGTGAACGGCTTCACGAAACCAGCTGAGTGTGGCAGGGAATTCTCCGGGCTGGTAGCCAAGTAACTCATACAGGCGATCGGAAAGCCAAATGTCTTCGCAGTGTTCGGGGTCAATCCAGTCCCAGTAGCCGCCGCTGGAGCCTTCCATTGCCAATTGAAACCGGTCCCGGGAGGTCTGTAGTTCGCGCAGTGAGGTTTGCAATCTGCTCGATACCGGCTCGAATCTTAACAGGCCAATAAATATCAGCAGCGTACCAAGCAGGTAGCCGATGACTTTTTCCAAAAAGGATTCAAGGGGGGTGTCGCCGACAAATACCAGGCTGTTGAGGGCAGGGAAGTTGTCGCTGACGTCCAGCAATGAGGCGAGGAACAAGAGTCCAAAGCCGGCGAGCATGGGGCGACGGACTCCTGGTTCAAAACGGTCTCGCTTGCGCCAGAGCAGGGCAATGATTGCAAGGAAGATGACTGCGCGCAACGTTTCGACGGGAATGTCGATCATATCGATACGGACTCTGCGGCAAGTGAAGTTGGCAATGATTCAACCACTAATGTGCTGGCAAGTACAGTCGTCAAGCTTCAACACTGTGAGCATGCGCCGCTGAATAGATGTCCCGAAAACACGGACCTCCCGGACTGCCTGTAAATTTGCGTTGACAGTTCCGGTCTGTGCAGGGCAGACTTGCAGCATGAAATTTCACATTTGCCATTCAGTCATTCGTATGTCGGCTGCGCACAAACGTGTGTGGCTGTCGTTTGGTGGCTGTGGGCCCGGTGTGAAATGCTAGTTCAGTAACAGTATCGAATATTACCAAGGCCGCAGCCCGCGAGGACTGCGGCTTTTTTTTGTTTCAGCGTTTTTCAGGAAGAGTGAATACAATGTCGATACCCGCAGCTTTCACGGGCATCATTCTTATCTGGTCGACCACGCCGCTGGCTATTCAGTGGAGCAGCGAGGGTGGCGGCTTCCTTTTTGGTGTAACGGCGCGCATGGTCCTGGGGCTTGTTTTCTGTCTGCTTGCGGTCCGAATTGCGGGCGTGAAAATACCCTGGCACGTGCGTGCGCGGGCTGCGTACCTGGCCGCCGGTATGGCGATTTACGGTGCTATGGGCCTGGTGTACTGGGCTGCGCAATATGTGCCTTCCGGGTGGATCGCGGTGTTGTTTGGCTTGACTCCTCTGTTTACCAGTGTTTTTTCAGCATTCTGGTTATCGGGCTACCGGCTCGAGCCCATCGAATTATTTGGTCTTTCACTCGGTATTTTCGGGCTGGTGATTATTTTTTATGACGGTGCCAGCTTTGGCGACGGCGCAGCTATGGGTGTTATTGCGATAGTGTTTTCAGCGCTGCTGCATGCGGCCAGTTCTGTGTGGGTTAAACGTCTGTCTGGCGATATGCATGCACTGGCTGTGACCTGCGGCGGCCTGATGGTAGCGGTACCGGCGTTTGTCTTGACCTGGTTTATGTTTGACGGTGTCTGGCCGCATGAGTTGCCGGAACGCGCGCGCTACGCTATTGCCTATCTCGCGCTGTTTGGATCGGTGCTGGGTTTCTTCGGCTATTACTTTCTGCTGAGGAAGGTGGGTGCGGTGCGTGTCAACCTGATTACTCTAGTAACCCCGGTGACAGCACTGTTACTTGGGCATTGGCTGAACGGTGAGGTGATACTGCCAACCGTCTGGCTGGGTACGGGGTTTATCATGTGTGGTCTGGCGATGCATCAATGGCAAATGTTGAAGGCAAGAGTAAGTTTGCGGGTCTGAGGTCGCTGGCCCGCCACTGTCTTGCTAAGCTTGAGTGCAGTGAGCAAATGGAGGTAGGGCCGTGAATGAATTCAAGCTATTGTTTGTAACATTACTGGCTGGTGGTGTGCTGCTGCTGGTCAGCTGCCAGGGTACAGGGTCGCGGACTGGTTTTTATTCCAGTCCACTGCAGCCGGGTGATGAGGTCATTATGCTGAAGACGCTGACGATTCAGGCCGGTAAGGCACGTATCTATCTGCAGGGCGGCAAGACCGGGTCGTACGGTGGCAGCAATCAGTACGAGCCGTTCTGTTACTTCCTGGTGAGGGATCCGTTGCCGGCCGAGCAGCAGATTAAACCAGGAACTTTTGTGGTCCATTCTGTTTGGCTGGATGAAACAACGGTCAGTATCGAATATCCGGTAAAACTGGCGGCCGCGTTTTCCATAGGCGGGGGCGGCAGTCGCAGTCCAATCGCTTATCAGTTTCACATGGCGCTGAAAGCGGCTGATCAGCAGGACGTTACCCTGGTCTGTTCCGGTGCCTTTGATATGCCGATTACAGCAGCGCCGATTCGTTTGCCCGAAGTGCGCCAGGCGCTGGGTGACTATGCCGAGGTCAGGGTGAAGGCGGTGACGCCTCCTCAGTGAACTTGTTCCAGCCACCGGATTTTCCGGGTGCCATGTTCTGGCGGTCGTCGTAGAGTATTGCAACCATGTCGGCGACTGCGTTGGCAAAGTTCGCGTTTGGATTGGCGGCGCAATAGCCTTCCAGCCAGTCGAGCATGTCTGCCATGCTCTTGTCGCCGAGGATGTTGAAGGTGCTCGCACCGGCATTATTGACGGCGGTCAGGTAACCATTCAGCCAGCGGTGATACCAGCGTTCAGCAGTGCCTGCCTGGTCTCTTGCTACCAGGTAGGTGGCACAGTTGTCACCACCGACGCCAAACACCGCATATTGTTCATCCATGTCGCGTGCCAATGCGGTGGCGGGCAGCTGGGACAGGCAGTACAAAAGCAAAAAAACTCCGGTCCTTTTCATGTATGCAGTTGCTCCCTGGGTTGTGGTCCGCATGCGGGTTGTCGGTTAGGCCATGTTCAGGCTTGAATTATTCAGCGTTTTAGCAGCCGTAGCCAGCGCCAGAGGTTCAACAGGCTCGCCAGTGATCCAGCGACATAGGTCAGGGCTGCTGCCGTTAAAATCTGCCGTGCATTGCGTAGATCATCGGGTGACAGGTAATCCCCGGCTTCCAGTAATGGTAGCGCACGCCTGAAACTGGCGTCCCATTCGACAGGTAAAGTGACAAGGTGTACCAGCGCGGCGGTGCCGAAGCTGGCCAGACCGGCTGCCAGCATTAACAGGGCTGAAGAGGGTGACCGGGTCAGTGCGGATGCAAGGGGGGCGAGAATAATCAAGCCGTTGCCGAGTTGCTGGGCCAGGTTGGCAAACAGCGCTAGCCGTGTACGCCAGCGTAGCGGGCGGTAACCGAGCCGGTCTTGTAACGCATGTCCCACTTCGTGGGCAGCAATGGCAACAGCGGCCAGTGATTTGCCATCGAAGTTCTCCGGACTCAGGCGAACCGTTCTGGCGAGCGGGTCGTAGTGATCACCTTTGTCGCTGGTTTCGACGCCTATTCGGGGCATGTCGAGCTGGTTTAGCAGGTGATGTGCGAATTCGCTACCCGTTCCCGGGTAGTCCTCGCGCGGCCCGGAATGGCGTTTGATCACTGCCCTGACCCATAATTGCGGGCCAAAAAGCACGGCAAACAGCAGCAGGGCGATCAGCGCGATATGCATGCCGGCGATTATCGCACGTAGACTCGCGGGGTGGCAGTGACGGTCTATACTCAGTGTGAAGCTGATGAAATGGAGGGTCTGTAATGACTATTGCCTATCGCGTATCAGAGTACCTTACTGAGCAGGATGCTGATTACGAGATTCTCGATCACCCGCATTCATCCACCAGTATGGAAACGGCGCAGTTGTCCCATGTGTCCGGTGACCGTATTGCCAAGACGGTAGTGCTGGAAGACGATCGCGGCTACCTGCTGGCGGTTCTGCCGGCCAGCTGTCGAGTGGATCTTGGTGAATTGCATCGACAAACCAATCGCAATCTTGGCCTGGCCTCCGAGTACGAACTGGGGGCGCTGTTCGATGATTGTGAACCCGGTGCAGTACCGCCATTTGGCGGTATCTACGACCTGGATACCATTGTTGATGAGAGCCTTAGCGAGCAGTCCGATGTCTATTTCGAGGCTGGCGACCACGAGCAACTTATTCGCGTCAGCTCGGAGACATTCGAAATCCTGCTGGGCGAAGCCCAGCATTCGGAGTTCAGCCGCCCGTTGTAAGCCTGCTACGGTGAGACTGCGGTGCGGCCGATCGAGTAGTAGGTGAAGCCCTGCTTGACCAGAAAATCGGGGTCGTACAGGTTGCGGCCATCGAAAATTACCGGTGAGCTCAGGGCGTTGCGAATCTGATCGAAGTCGGGGCTGCGGAACACGTTCCACTCGGTAACCACGACCAGGGCATCTGCACCCTGGAGTGCTTCGTCGGCTGATTCACACAGGGCCATGTCGCTGCGTTCGCCATAAATTCGGGCGGTTTCGTCGCGTGCTTCCGGGTCATAGGCGCGAACACTGGCGCCGGCTTCCCAGAGCGCTTCCATCAGCACGCGGCTCGATGCTTCGCGCATATCGTCGGTGTTGGGTTTGAAGGCCAGACCCCAGAGTGCAATGGTTTTGCCTTTCAGGTCGCCCCCGTAATGGGAAGAGATTTTTTCGAACAGGCGGCGCTTCTGGCGGAAATTCACGGCTTCTACAGCGTGCAGCAGTTCCGGTGTGTAATCATTTTGCAGTGCGGTGCGCTCAAGCGCGCGCACGTCTTTTGGAAAGCAGGAACCGCCGTAGCCGGCACCAGGGTAGATGAACTGGTAGCCGATGCGCGGGTCCGAACCGATGCCAATGCGTACCTGTTCGATATCCGCGCCCAGCTTTTCGGCGATGTTGGATAGCTCGTTCATGAAGCTGATCTTGGTGGCCAACAGCGAGTTGGCGGCGTATTTGGTGAGTTCCGCTGAACGAATGTCCATGTCCAGTATGCGCTCGTGATTGCGATTAAACGGCGTGTAGAGTGCGCGCAGCAGTTCTGTAGTGCGCGGGTTATCAGTGCCAATCACCACGCGGTCCGGGCGCATGAAGTCATCAATTGCCGCGCCCTCCTTAAGAAACTCGGGGTTGGAGACAACGTCGAACTCGATGGGTGTGCCACGCTGATCGAGCATCTCCTGCACCTGGGCCTTGACCCTGTCGGCGGTGCCTACCGGAACGGTCGATTTATTGATAATGACGCGGTATTCGTCGAGATGTTCGCCGATTGAGCGGGCAACAGCCAGGACGTGTTGCAGGTCGGCAGAGCCGTCCTCGTCGGGTGGGGTGCCGACGGCAATGAACTGGAAGAGGCCATGGGCCACGCCCTCGGCGGGATCCAGGGTAAAGTTCAGCCGGCCGGCTTCCTGGTTGCTTCTCAGCATATCGGTCAGCCCGGGCTCGAAGATCGGGCTTTCGCCGCGCTTCAGCATTTCTATTTTGTTGGGGTCGATATCAACACAGAGTACGTCGTTACCTACTTGCGCAAGGCAGGCGCCGGTTACCAGACCGACATAGCCGGATCCATATATAGTTACTTTCATTAAAATCCCCGAGCTTGTTATGGATACTGTAACCCGGGTCGGCAACAGGGCGCAGGGGCTCCTGCGGCTGATGATTACGGGCGGCGCTATCTTATCACCCCTTCGGTGACTGCGGAATCTAATCCGATAGTCACAAGGTAACAGTTTTATTAAGAAAACCGCGTTTTCTGCGGTTGACAGCGGCGCGCGCTCAGATCAAAATACGCGGCTTGCGTTTTGGAGGGGTTCCCGAGTGGTCAAAGGGATCAGACTGTAAATCTGACGGCTCAGCCTTCGGAGGTTCAAATCCTCCCCCCTCCACCAGGTATTAGATTTGAAGCGCGGGTGTAGTTCAATGGTAGAACCTCAGCCTTCCAAGCTGATTATGTGGGTTCGATCCCCATCACCCGCTCCAAGGTGGAATTGGCTCATATAGCTCAGTCGGTAGAGCACTTCCTTGGTAAGGAAGAGGTCACCGGTTCAAATCCGGTTATGAGCTCCAGATATAGCGTTATATATAGTGTAAACATAGCTTGGCGACTACCACGGGGAGAACCGTCCGATGTCCAAGGAAAAATTTGAACGTACGAAGCCGCATGTCAATGTGGGAACGATTGGTCACGTTGACCATGGCAAGACGACGCTGACAGCGGCGCTGACGAAAATTGGTGCGGAGCTTCAGGGTGGTGAGTTCAAGGCCTACGATCAGATTGATAATGCGCCGGAAGAACGGGCCCGTGGTATCACGATTGCGACCGCGCACGTGGAGTACGAGACGGAGAACCGTCACTACGCGCACGTGGACTGCCCCGGACACGCTGACTATGTGAAGAACATGATCACCGGTGCGGCGCAGATGGACGGTGCGATCCTGGTGGTGAGCGCAGCTGACGGCCCGATGCCGCAGACCCGCGAGCACATCCTGCTGGCGCGCCAGGTGGGTGTGCCGTACATCCTGGTCTACATGAACAAGGCCGACCAGGTGGACGACGAAGAATTGCTGGAGCTGGTGGAAATGGA
>Ga0316189_10000722_pt1 | contig 32974 bp, 30 predicted proteins | sample LowCovwburrow_MG_FD_204930 | JGI IMG/M metagenome (GOLD analysis project Ga0316189, IMG submission 204930) | Coastal sediment microbial communities from Maine, United States - Lowes Cove worm burrow | ecosystem: Environmental > Aquatic > Marine > Coastal > Sediment | place: USA: Maine...
GCTTTATCAAGTTGCTTTTCTAGAGAGATAGATTTGATACCACCCACGTGACCGGTGTGGTGATAGTACAATTTATCTTTCATTTTGTTACCTGATACACGTAATTTTTCAGCATTGATAACGACGATATAATCGCCTGTATCTACGTGAGGTGTATAGATAGTTTTATGTTTACCACGCAAACGGCGCGCGATTTCAGTGGCCATACGGCCTAATGTTTTGCCGTTAGCATCGACGACGAACCAGTCGCGACGAACTTCAGCTGGTTTTGCACTTAGTGTGGTTGTTTTCATTCCGCGATTTGCTCCAGAAAAATTACGCAGGCGGTCAAATAAAGAGGGGAAATGTTACGCATTCGCTTTGATGCTGTCAACTTTGTTTACGCCATAAATAGCCGCAGTAGTATAGCACCTAAGATAAGGCGATAGATAACAAATGGCCATAGGCCTATTTTTTCAATCATTTTTAGGAAAAAGTGGATACATAAATAAGCGCTGAGAGCTGATAAAACCGTTCCTGTCATGATGGCTGTCCAATCTGTTGTGAGATCTGATTGAATCAATTCGGTGGTTTTTAAACTACCGGCTAAGATAATAACGGGGATAGATAATAAAAATGAAAAGCGCGCGGCAGCTTCACGGCTTAGGCCTAGAAGGAGACCTGCGGTAATCGTGATGCCTGAGCGTGATGTGCCAGGGATCAAGGCTATGGCTTGTGCTATACCGATGAACAAAACATCTGAAAAGTTTAGATGGTGTTCATCACGCTGTTGTGTACTTTTCCAATCAGTCCAGCCTAGCATTAGGCCAAAAACGATGGTAGTGATAGCAATGACAAGGGGACTGCGTAACTGTGTTTCTATGATATCACCTAGTAATAAGCCAGCAAGGCCGACAGGGATTGTGCCTAATAATACCGCCCAAGCTAATCGGCTCTCGCCGACCATTTGGCGCTGGCTAACAGAAGAAAGCCAATCGACGGTGAGCGTTGCTAGGGTTTTACGAAAGTAGAAGATGACAGCCGTTAGCGTGCCGACATGGACTGCGACATCAAAAGCTAAGCCTTGATCTTGCCAGCCTGTAAGGAGTGGCAACAAGATTAAGTGCGCAGAACTGGAGATAGGTAAGAATTCGGTCAAACCCTGAACTAAGGCCAACGCAATAATTTGAATAATATCCATTATTTAAAATTTTCTTCGAGGTGCCGTTAACCGTAAATGATTTAACCAACTATTATAGTGCAGCTTCGTGATAAAATTAGCGCTTTATTATTGAATAGACATTGTTAAACGTAACATGCCAAATCGAATTCGTGAGATACCTTATAACTATACCTCTTTTTCAGACCGAGAAATCGTTATTCGATTTTTGGGTGAGCCTATGTGGGACGTCCTACAGCAGTTGCGTGGGGAAAGAAAAACTGGGCGTAGCGCCAAGATGTTGTTTGAAGTGTTGGGTGATATGTGGGTTATTTCTAGAAATCCGTTTATTCAAGATGATTTAATTGAAAACCCTAAACGGTGGGCGTCATTAAGGCATGCTTTACACCACCGTTTGGATCAAGTTAAACAGCGTGCGCTAAAAAGTGCTAACGAAAAAGCGCTCGATATCGAAGTCTGTGCCCGTGATGCGGTGGCGGATTTTGAAAAATCATTGCTGGCGACAGCAGATCGCCGCCAACAAGTTAAAAAACGCTTAAGTAAAGCGACCAAAAAACACAATGTTCGTTTTGATGGTATGGCACGTGTTACCCATGTCACGGATGCGACAGATTGGCGAGTTGAATATCCTTTAGCCGTTACTACGCCCGATAGTGAAGCAGAAATGGCGGCCTTAGTTGCGGCCTCGATTGAGTCAGGTTTGACGGTGATTCCACGCGGTGGTGGTACCGGCTACACGGGTGGCGCGATTCCGCTGACGGCTGACAGTATTGTGGTTAATACTGAGAAGCTGGAAGGTTTGGGTGAGGTTATTTATCGCCAAATTCATGGGCAAGATGCTGAGGTAGCGACAGTCCGTGCTGAAGCCGGTGTTGTGACTCGCAGAGTATCGAATTTAGCAGACAAGCATGGCTTAGTGTTTGCGGTTGATCCAACCTCACAAGATGCCTCGACGATTGGCGGTAATGTCGCGATGAATGCGGGCGGTAAAAAGGCCGTTATGTGGGGAACGGCTCTGGATAACTTGGTTTCATGGCGGATGGTGACGCCGGATGCGAAGTGGATGGAAGTGGAGCGAATGAATCATAACATGGGCAAAATCCATGATATTGAGATCGCTGAATTCCAAGTCACGCGCTATGAAGCGGACGGCAAAACGACGGTTGGCGAAGCGGAACTGATTCGTATACCAGCGAAAGAATTGCGTAAAACGGGTTTAGGTAAAGATGTTACCAATAAATTCTTGGGCGGTTTACCGGGTATTCAAAAAGAAGGCTGTGATGGCCTGATTACGTCTGGGGTATTTGTATTACATAAGATGGCGGAGTTTGGCCGGACAGTGTGTTTAGAATTTTTTGGTAATGACTTGAGTAAGGCTGTGCCTGCGATTGTTGAGACCAAAGATGCCTTAGATAATAATCCGAATGTTATTTTGGCGGGTATGGAGCACCTTGATGAGCGTTATGTTCGGGCGGTGGGCTATAACACGAAAGCGCCACGTTCAGTACTGCCTAAAATGGTGTTATTGATTGATGTGGCGAGTCATGATGAAGATGACGTAGCGGCGGCGTGTTCTGAAATTGTTCGTTTGGCTAACGCTAGAGACGGAGAAGGTTTTATTGCGGTGAGTGCTGAAGCGAGAAAACGCTTTTGGGCCGATCGCGCTCGTACAGCTGCGATTGCCAAACATACCAACGCGTTTAAGATTAATGAGGATGTGGTGATCCCACTGGATCGCTTGTCTGAATATAATGATGGCATTGAGCGTATTAATATTGTGCAATCGACGCGAAATAAGCTACAGATGGCCGATGCGGTTTGTCAGTATTTATCAAATAATCCTAAAGAGTTGCAGCAAAAGCTTGATGGTTTAGAAAAGTGTGCTGAAAACGATGAGATTGTTAAAACAAAGATGGATGCGGCATGTCAGCATATTGCTTCAGTTCGTGAACGTTGGGAAACGATATTAAATAGCTTTGATAAGCCTGCGGAAGCATTGGCCGATCTTTTATCTGATGAGGTGAAAAATGGCTTAGTAGAGGGCGATACACTTTTTGATGTATTACAACGTCGCGATTTACGTATTTCATATCGTCAGGAAGTCGAACAGCCCTTAAAAGAATTATTGCAGGGCCAAGATTTAGAGGCGCTACGTGAAAAATTAGATGACATTCACACTGAGCATCGTTCTAGCCGTCTATTTGTGGCGACGCATATGCATGCCGGCGATGGTAATGTGCATACCAACATCCCTGTTAATTCTAATGACTACGGCATGATGCATGAAGCTGAATTAATTGTTGACCAAGTCATGGCATTGGCCAGCGAATTAGGGGGTGTTATTTCAGGTGAACATGGTATTGGCCTGACCAAAATGCAGTATCTTGATCAGCCTACAATTGATGCTTTCTCCGCTTATAAGCAGCAAGTGGATCCTAACGGTCATTTTAATGCCGGCAAATTATTATCAGGTTCCGGCCTAGACAATGCTTACACGCCGTCATTACGTTTATTACAGCAAGAAGCGTTGATTTTAGAAGCCAGTGACTTAGGCGAAATTAATGATGATATTAAAGACTGTTTAAGGTGTGGTAAATGTAAGCCTGAATGTACAACCCATGTGCCTCGTGCCAATTTGTTGTATTCACCACGCGATAAAATTTTAACGACGGGTTTGATTTTAGAAGCTTTTTTGTACGAAGAGCAAACACGTCGGGGTATTTCTGTTCGTCATTTTGAAGAGATGAATGATGTGGCGGATCACTGTACGGTTTGTCATCGTTGTTTGAACCCTTGCCCCGTGAATATTGACTTTGGTGAGGTGTCGATTAAATTACGTTCGGTGTTGAAAAAACATGGTCAGCGTCACCGTAATTTGGGCACATGGACATCAATGGCTTATTTGAATGCGACCGATCCTTTGACGGTTAAATTGATGCATAAAGGTATGATTCAATTAGGCTATAAGGGGCAGCGTTTAGCACGAAAAGCAGCGCAATATATGGGCATATTAGGCAGTAAGGATAAAGCGCCGATGCCGACAGTGGGTAAAACACCGATTCTTGAGCAGGTCGTGCATTTTATGAAGAAACCAATGCCTGCCAATATCCCATCTGAAACGACCAGAGCCATGTTGGGGGTGGAAGATGACAAGATGATTCCTATCTTACGCGATGTTAATAAACTCAATGATGATTCTGACGCGGTGTTCTATTTCCCGGGTTGTGGTTCTGAACGTTTATTTAGTCAAGTCGGCTTGGCGACCTTAGCGATGCTGTATGAAGTGGGGGCTGAAACCGTCTTACCACCCAGTTACTTATGTTGTGGTTATCCGCAAACATCAAGTGGTGATATTGATAAGGGCCAAGCGATTTCGACGGCGAATCAAGTCTTGTTCCATCGTATGGCGAATACGCTCAATTATATGGATATTAAAACGGTGATTGTGTCCTGCGGTACCTGTATGGATCAGCTGTTGAAATATCAGTTTGAGTCTATTTTCCCTGATTGTCGCTTATTAGATATTCACGAATATTTAATGGAAAAAGGCGTCAAAATGGAGGGGATTGAAGGCACGCAATATCTCTATCATGAACCTTGTCATACCCCAATGAAAACCTATCAATCGACCAATGTAGCTGCCGAGTTATTAGGTCAAGAGGTGACATTGAATGATCGGTGCTGTGGTGAATCAGGATCATTTGCAGTGGCGCGACCTGACATTGCGACACAAGTGCGTTTTCGTAAGGAAGAAGAAATTAGCTCGGGTATTCAAGAACTAACGGGGCAGCCTAAAGCTGTCGATGGCAATGTGAAAATGCTAACGTCATGCCCTGCTTGTGTACAAGGCTTGTCACGTTATAGTGAAGATACCGGTATTGAGACAGATTATATTGTGGTTGAAGTAGCTAATCATGTGTTGGGTGAGCAATGGCAGACAAAATTTATCGAACAAGTTAAATCCGGCGGGATCGAGCGTGTATTGTTATAAAGTCAATAAGCGATAAACCATGTCAGGACTAAGGATAGTCAAGCAGCTGCTGTTTGACTATCCTTAGTAAAATGGTTGCTCCCTTGATGCTCTGACTAAGTTAACTTGCCAGTACCCTATTGTCAGAACTCGACCAACTCGACTCTGCGGTTCAATGTTCGACCTTCCTCTGTTCGGTTACTCGCAACAGGGGAAACTGGGCCAATACCAACGGCCTTCAGCCTGTCGCTGGATATACCATGCTGTGATCTGAGTACCTCAACAACAGACTCAGCTCTGCGTTTGGAAAGGTCGAGATTGTATTTATAACTTCCCTGATTATCGGTATGGCCGGCCACGTAAATCTTCAGTTCGGGTTTAGCATTTAATGCTGTTGCAATGGCTTTGAGTGCTGCGCCCGAATCGACCTTCAAGCTATCGCTGTCAACATCGAAGTAAATACCATAAAGGGCAATGCGTCCTGTTTCGTTAATACCTTGGGTAATCTCGTCAGGCGTCACCACCTGTAGTGTGGTCTCAAAATCGGCCTCTTCTAGGATCTCGAGATGAATGGCGACCACGTCTTTTACGCCTTTTGATTGAATACCATTTAAACGGGCAAAGAAAAGGGAAACATGATACCTGCGGTCATGCTTTGTGTAAGTCGAATACGTATAACGTTGATCACTAAAACCAAGCGGAGCGTATATATAATCACTCTGCTCGATATTGGTCTGATGCCGTCGACCTTTGGACCAGATAAAGTTTTTACCCATCTTGGATGCACAGGTTTCTGGCAGGCAGGCGTAAACTTCCTCTGGCTCTCCCAGCGTCTTCAGCGCCTCTTCGTAATTTTTCCAGACCATGACACTGTTGAACGATGGCGGCGCCAGATAAAGAATGCGTGTTCTTTTACCGGCAATGGTGACCTTTTCCAATTTCTTATTTGCAAATTGGGTAACAAATTCACCCTCATCATAATCACTGTAGGCATAACCCCGGATGGTGGTCCCCTCAATTCTGGCCATATCAGGATAATCGGCGCTGCCTGGCATATCCTCCTGAGCGAACAGGTTTGATGAAAACGCACCCAGCAGAAATATGTAACAGATAAAGAAAGATCTTGTTTTATTCATGGCAAAGAACTCACTAGTTTTTGACGGAATTGACCAAAGTATAGTACAAATCAATAGCCTGTGATGTTCAGTTTTTGTTCCGGGTCCCCGTCGTGATCTTGAACTGATCGGGGATTGTTCACCTCGTTGGCTTTGCCAAGTTAGCCGCTCGAAATTGATGGAGTCGACACCTGAGGGCATACAAACGCCAGAGTGCCTCGCTCATACAGTCTTGATTTCCAAGTAAAGTGCATCTATTGTGCCTATTCGATCCCTTAACGCTGATAGTGTTTAGTTGTTGGGGCCAGTTAATTGGAGTCGCGAATACTCAAAGGGACACAATTTATGCACGAATCTGATTTCTCCACCATGGCGCACTATTCAGCCCGCTATGCAAAAATGGTCAACACCACCATGCTTCGTGTTGGCCTGATGCTGTTAGCCTTTTTATTCGTGGCACCGTCCGCATTAGCGGGATTTGAGCAGGATTCGAAACCAGACAATTACAGTGTCTATCTCCAGCGTCTTCTTCAGGAGACGAGCACTGCTGGGGAGCTGGTCGATCGGAAGCACTTCGATTATGAAGCTGTTCTGCGGGATGTGGGTAGCGACCCTCAGAATCTATTCAAATGGGTAAAATCTAATACCCAGCCGCTCCCATACACAGGCGTTTTAAAAGGTGCTTGGGGAGTACTGATGGAAAGAAAAGGCAACAGCCTCGATCGCAGCCTGTTGCTTGCGGAACTCTTGGAACGCGCGGGCCACCAAGCAGATTTCGCCAACGCCACTTTGAACGATGAGGCATTCTCAATTGCCAAAACGCTGGTTGTGGAAAGCCTTGCGGCTCCGCCACAGTTTGACACTACGGGTGATATAAGCCGTGAAAAAGCAAAGGTGGCGGCGCATCAAACACGCATTTCTGAATTGACAGACATGATACCGGATGCGGTTCTAGAGGATTTACGGGACAAGGAGAAATTGGCGAGTTTAGAAATCACTCAGTTGGTTGATGAGGCCAACAAGCAAACGGAGGCACTGATCCGTACACTGCCTTTGAACGACCGCCCGGCTAGCCCGGCATTTCTCGATGCCCTAGAATCGCTGAAAGATCACTGGTGGGTTATGGCTAAAGCGGGTGATGAAACCTTCGTGTTTGACTTCTTTTTTGACCAGCAATCCCGTCCACTTAAGCTGCTCGGCAACGGACAGAAGGTGATTGCCCACGGGGAGCTACCTGAATCCCTTCACCACAGCGTCACGTTTCGTGTCATTGCAGAAAAGATAAATGCACAAGGTGAAGAGACGTCCGGAGTTGCACTGACACATACTCTGCGCACAGCGGAGTCGCGGATGCAGCCGGTTGTCCTATCGTATATTCCAATGAGGAATCGCATTGATCACGATGAATTAGCCAATCTCACCGTTGCTGAATTAGACAAAGATTTGGCGATACAAAACGAATGGTTACCTGTGCTACAGCTTGGGGGCGATACTATTTCGCAGGCGAGTATACGTGCTGACGGCAGTTTGAATGTTAATGCCAAAATACCAGCCCAGCATGGGGGCGGTACCTTGAGTAACTTTGTCAATGAGAAGCTACTAGACACGCAAAAGATGCCTAGGCCTCAAGACAATCAACTGGTTGAAGTTCGACTGGAGATTGAACTGATAGGCGGAGGCCGTACCGTCAGGCAAACACGCACCCTGTTCGATTTTCGAGATCTCATTGCTGGCGCGCTGTCTGACCGAGTCAAGCAGCAACAAGAGAACGCCGCTGCTGAGGCAGTTTCAGCAGTGGATAAGTGGCAAGCTCAATTGGCTGAGCAGCAGCAGGCGTGTTCGGAGCAGTCGGGTGTTGCGCTAGAAGCACTAAGGGTGTTGGAAAAAGATGCACAACTTGTAACGTTTGAAGATATGGACCTGTTTAGCAGACTGATGGGGAGTGACAAATGCCTGGCGTTGCAGATGGCTCTGGCACACCCAGTAAAGGTACCCAGCGAAAAACCAAGCTACCGCATCACGACCGACTTGTCAGATTCATCACAATTACCTGTGGCGTTGAGGGTCTCGCGGGCAGCCAAATTCATGTTGGCACAGCAATTCTTGATTCTGCCGTTTGATATTCAGGATTCATATGTGTACGAAGAAGTCCTCGATATTGCATCCCGACACCTAGAGTTAATCATTAGTATTAATGACGCTCCCGTTATGCCTAGCAAACAGGCAATGTTGGAGAAGTTCTCGGCTTCCAGACCATCAATGATGAATTTACTTAGTTTTGCATTATTACGTCAGCAACCCTCGAAAAGAGCGGGGTATGCCATCACCCACACAAACCTGGTTTCACGCTATGTCACGATGTCGTTGGAGAACTCAAATGCCGAGCTAATCAGTGGTATCGATATAATAGCGAATGGCGTACTGCCCCTATCTATTGATGCCGAAGGTGGCAGGTGGACAGCTATCCAACAAGGCGTTTTTGATACTCTGCTCGAAAACTATCTAGTCGCGGGTGAGCAGGAGAGTGCTAATACGGCTAGTCAATTCCAAATTGACCTGGAACAAAACCACGCGACTGATTGGGTATCGACTGAGATTCATGAGTCGACACATGTGCTACCGAATGTTGGCAATGAGGCTGATCGGGCAAAGGTGAACAGGGTAGTCTATTCGCCAGAGAGGGTTGTTGAGAATTCATATTTAGCTAGCTTTTGGCTGGTCGATCTAGAGACTGGCCAGACATTAGGCTATACGGGTGAGGGTAGAGGAAGTTCATATATTGTATTTATCATAGATAACGCTATCACCCTCCGAAATGCAAACAACTTGTTTATTCTCTATGATGTTATTTCAGTGATGAAATGCCTAGCTGAACGATCGCTGAAAAAGTGCAGCCTGATAGGTTGTGCGATGGAGCTGGTTAGTTTCGCAGCGGGAAAGACTATCACGCTTCTTGCTGGGCGTGGAGTATTTCGTGTGCCGGGAATACCAGTGAATGTAACGGGTGATTTGAGAAAGGTGTGGCAGGAACTGATAGAGCAACAACTGAAAAAAGCTAAGCTTCTCGAGGGGTTAAACCTGGTCGTAAATGCGCTGGGAGAGGGGTTAGAAGAGCTGGTTGGATCTCAGTGCAAGTGACGCCTGACTCGATTGTCTCTGGAGAACTCGAATTAAGGAGTCATCCCGCTTGCTGTAGTATGGCCTCCAACTAGGCTATCTGCTATGTCGATATCACCTTGTTAATTATTTGGCAATTAGGGCTTGGCCTTCAAAATGAATGCCATCCCAGCCGGAGAGCATAAAATTGCGAATATTTTGGTGATCGTCACCTTGAGGATGAGCGAGGACATCATCACGATAATAAGCGCCAAAACACGCCAGTGTTTGTTGTTCTGACAGATCTTGTGCGAGCCCGAATGCAAAGATTTTACATGAGCCATTGTTGTCTCCAGTCTGATTGAGGATGCTACCATTACTGAATTGAGTTGGGCTAAATTCATAATGGGCTTCAATAACAGCCATGGTGTCATTAAATTCAATGCTGCTGGGTGACGCTATGAGTTGAGCTAAGAAAGCGTTTAAAGTCATGTTTTATGCCGTAGTTATTTTGGATGGTAAATTATACACAAAGCCTGTTGTCTCTGATTAAGGGTTGGCTTGTAAATGAATGCTTGAACCATATTGAATGGGAAGAGTCATTAATAGGCCTAATTTAAGGTCGTAGGCAAAAATCTTATTTTGAGTATTCCATCAGTCGAGTTTTATTAGAGGGTTCACTTGTTGTTACTTCGTCACTGGAAAGACTTTCGTCTTTCGATTCATTCTACTGTAGTTATTGTGTTTTTGATTGCGACCCTAATGACGGGTGCAGTGGCTATAGGCTTACACTATTTTTTTAGTCAATCTTTTGCCAGAGATTCAGCTTTATCTCTCTATGAGCAAACGGCGTCTAGCACCCATGATTTTGTTGAAGGTCTGGATGATAGGGCAGAAGAAATTGCTTATATGCTGTCTAAATTTCCAAAGTTGGTTGAGGCCGAAGGTATCTCACCCGAGGCTCAGGCAGTTTTTGCAGAGATATTGGCACGGAATTCCTTATTGTCATTTATTACGGTTGGTTTTGCCGATGGGGGTTTTTACCAACTGATTAATTTAGATTCAAATGTAAAAATTCGACAGCAGTTGAACGCCGCAGCACAAGATAAATGGCTCGTGATTACGGTCAGAACCGATGAACAGGTTTCTTTACATTTTGATTACTTAGATGATGCATTCAATCGACGACATCGCCTTCAAAACCCAACGAATTATGATGTGAGAACGCGTTCTTGGTTTAGCGAAGCTGCAACGGATCAGGTGTATAAAAGTGAGCCTTATTTATTTCAGCATTTACAAGTGCCTGGGCAAGTCTATTCAATCCCCATTGGAAGCAGCAACAATGTGCTTGCAGTTGGTATCGTTCTACCTTCGTTGTCGGACTTTTTGAAGACGCAGCCATTACAAACAGGGAGTGAAGTTTATATTCATCATCATAATGGTGAGATAGTCGCTTCCAATATCCAACAAAAGACCAGCTTGTTGCCATCTCGGCCCCAGTTGGCGCTGACAGCAGCGCAAAAAAAAGTGGTTAAAAATCATCCGTATTTGACGGTATCAAACGAGTTAGCTTGGGCCCCGATTAATTTTGCTATTGCGGGTCAGCCACGTGGCTATTCCATTGATGTCTTGTCCTATATCGCTGAAATGACAGGCTTCCAATTACGTTATGTCAATGGTTTGGACTGGGCAGAAATGAGCCAGTTATTTATCAGCGAAGAATTGGATATTGTGCAACCTGTTTTCTTTAATGTGACGCGACAAGCAGTGGGTGTATTAAGTGATGCTTTTTTAAATGTGCCTTATGGTGTGCTGACATTGGAAGGTGTTGAACAGATCGATAATGCAAAACAACTTGCTGGGCGGTCAGTGGCTATTCAGCGTGGTTGGTCTTTAGTTGAACGACTTCAATTTCATTTCCCAACTATCAAGATTGTGCTTGTCGATTCAGTTGAGGAGATGTTTAAAGCAGTGCAAGCGGGAGAGGTTGATGCAGGGATTGATACGGCTGTCGTTTTAAATTACCACATGAAAACGTTTTTCATTGATGACGTTATATTACATGAATCGTTGTCTTTTTTGCCTCACCGTTTTGTGACTGATTTGCATTTTATGGTCAATAGGTCAAGTCCAGGGGTGGCCGAGATTATTAATTTGGCCTTGTCAGCATTAGATGATGAGCATAAACAGGCCCTTCGAAAGAAATGGTTCGGCAGTAGCCTGTCTATGCAAAAGCCAATGGCAATATTACCGTATCCAGAGTTGATAGAACTGACCCAGACAGATCAGGGAAATGGCTTGAATACCCTTTCTCTAAAGGGTGAGGATTACTTCGTTTATACCGAACAAATCGGTGAGGATAATATTGATGGCGATTATTTGACGATTATTACGCCGATAGATTTGGTGATGGCTGTTTATATGGAGAAGGTAAAGACGTCTATATGGCTAACAGCCATCATGATAGTGGCATTACTGCCCATTATTTGGCTGTTTGCGTTGCCGATCGCCAAGTCTATTCGGGTTTTGGCGGAAGACAGTGAAAAAATTAGACAACGGCAGTATTCAGAAGTTGAACGTGTGGATAGCCGTATCGCTGAGATTAATGATTTGGCGAATTCGATGATGAGTATGTCTACTTCTATCCAAGAGCATGAAGCCTCACAACAGGGGTTGATAGAAGCCTTTATTGAGCTGATTGCTCAAGCGATTGATGATAAGTCACCCTACACGGCAGGGCATTGTGAACGTGTGCCAGAGCTGGCCTTTATGTTAGCGGAGGTGGCGAATGAATCAGATACGGGACCTTTCACTGATTTTTGTTTTAAAAATGAAGATGAATGGCGTGAATTTCGTATTGGCGCCTGGTTACATGATTGCGGAAAAATTACCACGCCTGAACATATTATTGATAAGGGCACTAAGCTAGAAAGTATTTATAACAGAATTCATGAAGTTCGAATGCGATTCGAAGTGTTATGGCGTGATGTTGAAATTGCGTACTGGCAGCAAGATAAGTCAGGATTAGATGGCGAGCAGCGGGCGGCATTAAAAACGTCACTGGAACACAGTCAGCAACAACTACAACAAGATTTTGCTTTTATCGCGCGTTGTAATGTGGGCAGCGAATTCTTACATGAAGATGATAAAGAACGGCTTCATACATTGTCTGAGCAGACGTGGCAGCGACATTTTGATGATCGGTTAGGGTTATCACCGATAGATGAAGCACGATTAATAATGCCAGCTTCGCCATTGCCAGCAATAGAAAGATTGTTGAGTGATAAGCCTGAGCATATTATCGAACGTCAAAATAGTACTGATTATGATCCTAAGTTAGGCATTAAAATGGCTATTCCAACGCATCTTTATAATTTAGGTGAGTTGTATAATTTAACAATTTCCGCTGGGACATTGACACCGGAGGATCGTTTTAAAATTAATGAACATATGATCAGTACGGTGAAGATGCTAGAAAGTTTGCCTTTTCCCCCAGAACTTTCCAAAGTATCACGCTATGCGACAACCCATCATGAAACCATGAGGGGCACAGGTTATCCGCGAAAACTATCTGCAGCTGATTTATCGATGCCAGAACGTATTATGGTCGTGGCTGATATTTTTGAAGCCTTAACCGCTGCAGATAGGCCCTATAAAACACCAAAACCTATCAGCGAAGCGGTGGCGATTTTGCACAAAATGGTGCTAAAAGGCAATATTGATGGGGATGTGTTTGAGTTGTTTTTGACCAGTGGTGTTTATTTGCATTATGCCGAACGATTTTTATCACAAGGGCAGATCGATCATGTTGATATTAGTCAGTACTTGAGAGACTGAATTAGCGTTAATTAGTTGAAATAATCGGTAAAGGCAGAGGTCGATTCGCGAGGTGTACGATAGTTATTGACAGGTGCTGCCGTGTCTTCATAGCCGAGTGCTAGACCGCAAATGACGATTTTATTTTCAGGATAGCTTAATGTTTGCCTGACGATATCAGGATACTCTGCCAAAGCGGCTTGTGGACAGCTAGCCAGTCCTTGTTCCATGGCGGCTAACATCACAGATTGTAAAAACATACCGTAATCTAAATACGATCCCGTTTGCATGATGTCATCCATAAAAAATAACAGCATAACGGGTGCATCAAAAGCACGATAATTGGCTGACCATTGTGCTTGACGTTGCTCAGTATCATCTTTATTGATATCCAAACTCCGGTAGAGCTGTAATCCGCATTCTCGACGGCGTGTAAGATACGGTGTTCGCCATTGTGTTGGGTAGTATTGATAGTCAGCCTGTTGTTTTAAACCAGTTTTAAAGGCGTGTTGCAGGCGGTCTTGCAAGTCATATTTGGTTTGACCTGTGACAACAGCGACTTGCCAAGGTTGAGTATTAGCGCCTGAAGGTGCTTGGCTGGCGGTGGCTAAAATCTGTTCAATCTGTTGTTGGCTAACGGGCTGATTGGTGAAAGCACGGACAGAATGACGTTGAATAATAGCCTGGGTGATGTTCATTTTGAGGGTAACTCTGATTCTTTAAGTCGTGAAATAAACCACAGCAAAATGAGGCAGAAGCCGACTAGCATCAATTGTAACGGCGGCCTACCAGATAAAATAATAATTGAGACGGCAAAGGTAACGATAATAATGAGTATCGCTTTATATTTTACTCGGCGTTGAATGGTATGTGTTTGTTCCCATTGCGATAGTGGTGGGCCAAACCACTTGTGATTGAGTAGCATACGGTGAAAACGTGGTGAGCTTTTTGAAAAACAAGCCAGAGCAACGATCAGAAATGGGGTGGTGGGTAGCAATGGCAGTATCGCACCCGCGCTGGCTAGGATGATACATAACCAACCTAGGGTGATTAAGCTATAGCGTTTAATATTTTCATGCATGGTTTTAGGCGCGAGACATAAACTTTGAGGTCGAGGTGTTGATTTTAATGGTTTCACCATTTTCGATATATTCTGGTACTTGGACTTCTATACCAGAACTGACCATGGCGGGTTTAGTACGTGCGGCAGCGGTAGAACCCTTGATGCCCGGCGCAGTATCAATGATGACCATAGCGACAGCAGCGGGGAGTTCAATGGCGACGATTTGACCGTCCAGTAATATGGCGATAATGCCTTCTAAACCTTCTGTTAAAAAGCCCTGTTCCTCTTCAATATCGCTGGCATTAATGGTGTACTGTTCATAATCGTCCAAGCTCATAAATGTGTAACCATCGGTATCTTGATAGGAGAATTGGACTAATTTACGCTCACAATCGACTTCTTTTAAAAAATCATCGCCTTTAAGTGTTTCATCTCGTTTTTGCTTAGTTTTAAGATGATTGAAGCGAATTTTGTATAAAGTTGATGCGCCACGAGACGAGGGGTTTCGGACTTCTATTGCTTTGACTGAATAGGGTTCGTCATTGACTTCGACCACCATTCCGCGTTTTAAATCACTGGCTTTAGGCATTGTTGTTCTCAAGGTGTTATTGAATTTGTCAGCATTATACCTTGCGTGGTGGATTGTGTTTGCTTGCTGCCTCCCAGCATTACATAGGTGATTAAGCTTGATTACGTTAAGATAGTTGGCATTAAACAGTTAGGTTGAATTAAGCATGGTAGAAATCGGACAATTAAATCATTTAAATGTGGTGAAAAAAGTGGACTTTGGGGTCTATCTTGATGGCGACCAGCTAGGGGAAATATTGCTGCCAGCGCGCGATGTGCCTGCTGATTGTGCGTTAGGTGATGGCCTTGATGTTTTTATTTATCTTGATTCAGAAGATTTATTGATCGCGACCACACAAACGCCAAAAGCGGTGGTGGGTGAATGCGCGTATTTGAAAGTGGTTGAAGTCAATGCGGTTGGGGCCTTTCTTGATTGGGGGCTGCCGAAAGATTTATTAGTGCCATATGGTGAGCAGCAAAAGCCAATGGAAGTGGGGCAATCTTATGTGGTTTATTTGTATGTCGATGAAGCGTCGGAACGGATTGCCGGTAGTAGTCGCTTGAATAAGTGTGTGCCAGATAGCTCGCCCTATTTTAAACCACAGCAAGCCGTTGAGTTATTGATTTGTGAACGCACAGATTTAGGCTATAAGGCGGTAGTGAATCAAGCTGTGATTGGTTTATTGTTTAACAGTGATGTGATTAAGCCAGTTCACGATGGTGACACTTTGCAAGGTTATATTAAGCAAGTGAGAGAAGATAATAAGCTGGACTTGTGTTTGCAATTGGTCACGCGAGAAGCATTAGATGCTTTATCTGAGCAGATCCTAGCCTTTATTGAGGCTGAGGGTGGTCAAACGACGTTGACTGATAAAAGTGCACCAGCAGATATTGCCAAGCAATTTGGGGTCAGTAAGTCGAGTTATAAAAAAGCCTTGGGGAAGTTATATCAAAAGCGACTGATTTTGATTGAACGACAGCAAGTGACTTTGGTGAAATAGCGGTGGCGATCAATTGGTATCCAGGCCATATGCATAAAGCCAGCAAAGAAATGCGTAAGATCATGCCGCAGGTCGATCTAATGATCGAAGTGTTGGATGGCCGTATTCCCTTTAGCAGTGAAAACCCGATGTTAGCAGAGTTACGCGGTGATAAGCCGTGTATTAAAGTGTTGAGCAAATGTGATCTTGCCGATCCTGCTTTGACTCAAGTTTGGCAAGATTATCTTGAGAAAGATAAGGGTGTAAAAACAATTGCTTTAACGACAGAAGCGCCCGAAAAAATGCGAGATTTATTAAGCTTATGTCAACAGATGGTACCTAATAAAGCGAGTAGTGTGAAAAATATACAAGCGATGATTATGGGGATACCCAATGTTGGCAAGTCGACCTTAATTAATCATCTCGCTGGACGACAGATTGCAAAAACGGGTAATGAGCCAGCAGTCACGAAGATGCAGCAACGCATTAAGTTGGATCAAGGGATAGTGTTGCTAGATACGCCAGGTGTACTGTGGCCAAAACTAGAAAATCAGCATGGTGGCTATCGTTTGGCGGTAACGGGTGCGATTAAAGAAACGGCAGTTAGCAATGATGATATCGCTATGTATGCAGTGGCATATTTACGTGACGCCTATCCTGAGTCATTGACAAGCCGTTATCAGTTAACGGAATTAGCTGAAGATGATGTGACCTTATTGGAAGCGATTGGCAGGACAAGGGGCTGTTTGCGTTCGGGGGGTAGGGTTGATTTGGAACGTGCCGCTAAAATTTTACTCACTGAATTGCGTGCTGGCACTTTAGGGAAAATTACCTTAGAAACGCCGGAGATGATGGAAAAAGAGCTGCTTGAAGTGGCAAAGATTCGTGAGCAACAAGCGGCTAAAAAGGCAGCAAAACAGCACGAAAAGGCAGGTTCAAGAGATTGAACACAGCGGACATATTGCTGTAATGGTATAGAACGGCAACCAAGAACATGATTTAGCAGTCTATTCATTAAGGCTGGTGATTCTTGCATTGGCTGGGATATCTATTGATAGTGAATGTAGGAGGTCGTAATGAAATGGCTGACATATATACTTTCCCTTTTTCTTGTTGCTTGTAGCTCCTTACCAAAGACTATTCAAGATCCACCCAGTTATGATCTTCAACTTGAGAATGTAGCAGGTCAGTCATCAGATTATGTGAATAAGCCTATTCGCTGGGGCGGTATGATTATTACAGTTAATAATGATGATCAACAATCCTTATTACAAATAGTTCATTTTCCACTTAATGGCTTTGCTAAGCCTGACGTCACTAGAGAGAGCCAAGGCCGATTTTTAATTCAAACTGAACAGTTTTTGGATCCCGAAGTGTACAAGTTTGGTCGGCTAGCGACGTTCAGTGGCATTATTCATTCTGAACAGCAACGTTTGGTCGATAAAAAAACACTTTTACTGCCTGTGGTTGAAATGACGGAAAGTTATTTATGGCCAAAAGAGCTAAGCATGAGTCCTTATTATAATACTCATTATTTCTATCCCTATAATGGCTATGGTTTTTATGGTCGGCGATATTACTCTCCCTATCGGTACTATAGATACTAAGTTAATATTAAGCAGCAAATCTAAATAATAATGATTTGCATTTAGATATAAGCCGTTCTATAATCAAACCCTCAAGACGATTTACTGCGTGGAGGGGATGATGAAGAACAATAGCTATTACGTTACAACATCCGATTTTATTCATTTAGCGATTGACCCTAACCGGCTTGAAACCTTGATTAGGGAAGGTAGCTTGAATGTGACTGATTTTAGTTGTTTAGATAAACCCTCTAAACAGGGTGTTTGGGCGATGCTCAGATCGCTCGCAGTCAGTAAAATACAAAAATCATGAATGCGCCACTCAAGTCCGAGACAGTCGGACATCGTTTACTGTTGGCTGCTAATCAACAATTAGAGTCTGTTTTCCAACGACACACTGATGCTTGTGTTGCATTATTGATTAGTCGAAATTATCACTTGCTACTACAACAACAAACTTGCACGACAGACCGGTTGAATTGGATGCAGAAGGCCAAGTATTGGTGGCAGCAATATTTAAGTTTAAGCACAGGTAAACAATGTGGTTTTATGTCAACTATCGGTCATAGCGAATTGCTGTTTAAGCGTATTGATATGACTGTTTTTTAAGAGGTAAAGGCCATGTCATCTGAATCATGTCAGCTAGAAAAATTAGTGAAATCAGCAACGACTCACATTGAATTTTGTCCAGACTGTGAAGAGGTACATCTCACCATGGGACCGATTTCCTTAAGGTTATCTCGCGATCATTATCAGCGGTTATCGTCAGATATTGCCAAAGGTTTATATCGACTTGAGATGCCAAGCCTAGATACTGAAATGTTTCATGATCAGCGTGGAACGACATTACATAGTTAGATAAAAATTCAATGTTTTTTTTAAATGTGATGCAAAAAAACAACAGATAGTTAAAATAACACTATTCTAAATAAGAATGATTTGCATTAGTGTTACTCTGTTGCTTATACTGCGCACAGGAATTTTATAGTGAGGAGAGAGAAGTGAAGTTTAAGCGTACCCTGATTGCAGCCAGTCTAATGGCGGCTGGCACCGTGGCTGCAGCAGCACCTAGCAACGAAGAGTTGTGGAAAATGATGCAAGAAATGCAGCAACAAATGAAACAAGTTCAAACGCAGAATCAGCAGCTAAAGGCTGAAAATGCGGATCTGAAAAATAAGGTTGAAGAGACAGAGCAGGTAGTAGAAGCTGTCGTCGTGGCGACAGAGGAAGCGGCGACAAGTTCTCTCTTCTCTAGCGGTAGAACGTCGATTGGTGGTTATGGCGAATTACACTATAACAATTTGGATGATAAGAATGGTGACAATGATCTAGACAGATTAGATTTCCATCGTTTTGTATTATTCTTTAGTCATGAGTTTGATGATGATTTACGTTTCTGGTCAGAGTTTGAACTTGAACACAGCATAGCTGGCGAAGATCAAGAAGGCGAAGTCGAATTAGAACAAGCTTATATCGAATATGATATTAACGAGCAGAACCGTGTAAAGGGTGGTGTGTTTTTAATGCCAGTGGGTATTTTGAATGAAACGCATGAGCCTGATACATTTTATGGTGTAGAGCGGAATCCGGTTGAGAATAAAATAATTCCTTCGACATGGTGGGAAGGTGGTGTGATGTTTAGCGGTAATATCACTAATGGTTTTGCTTATGATCTTGCACTCACATCTGGACTAGATGTCAGTAAACAAGGGGCTAAAACTAGTTTCAAAATTAGAGATGGCCGTCAAAAGGTCGGAAATGCACAAGCCAATGATTTGGCTTATACCGGTCGTTTAAAATGGACAGCGATACCGGGTGTTGAATTAGCTGCAACGCTACAGTATCAAGAAGATATTACACAAGGTAATGTGGTTGATTCTGAGGGTGCTGTTTTGTTTGAAACCCATGCCGTTGTACAGCAAGGTGCTTTCGGTTTACGTGCTTTGTATGCCCAATGGGAACTTGACGGTGATGCACCTAAAGTAGCTGGCTATGACGAGCAAATGGGTTGGTATATTGAACCTTCATACAAGATTAACAAAAACATTGGTGTTTTCGCTCGTTATAGTGAGTGGGATAATCAGGCGGGTATGAGCTCAATTGATAGCGAGTTTGAGCAAATTGATTTGGGTGTCAATTGGTGGCTGCATAAAAACGTTGTCGTGAAATTGGACTATCAATTTCAAAATGCGGAAAGTGATTCTGCCACAGAACTGGAAGGTTTAAACATAGGGCTTGGCTACCAATTTTACTAAGCGGGATTTGAAAGAGAGTGTGGCGGCTATGAAAAATGATCAATCAAAAGGTTTAGGCCAGTTTGTCCTTTTGTGTTTGTTATTAATGGTCGCCTTTTCTGTTTCAGCACGGGGCATTTATCAAACGAACGAAGATTTTTTATTAGAAACGTTTAATGGTGAAGTACCTGAAAGTAAGGTGATCTGGATTAAAGGAGACTTACGCAAAACTGTTTTTGAGATATTGAGTCACAGATATAGCGGCCTAAGAGTACGTTATTGGCAAAAAGATGATCGAACAGTATGGGTTTTGAATGAAATTGGTAAAGAACAACCGATAACGTTTGGTATTGTAATTAAAGCCGGTAAGGTTGAGTTGGTGAAAGTGCTCGCCTTTCGAGAAAGTCGTGGTGGTGAAATTCGTCATCCCGCATTTACGCGACAATTTAAAGATGCCAGCTTGATTGGACAGGAGCTCGATCGCCATATTGACGGCGTGTCAGGGGCAACGTTGTCAGTTTGGGCTATGACTGCAGTGACGAGACTGGCATTATATCTTGATACATTGACGACACAGTAGAGTTTTATCCATGGTTCACCTTTTAAGAAGTTGGCATAGCACACTGGGTGCGCTGGCAGCTTTATTTGTCTTAATACTCGCGGTTACTGGTGTGATGCTCAATCACGCTTTAGACTTCGAATTAGAACAACATCATTTAAAGTGGCCTTGGTTACTCGAGCATTATGGTGTAGCTAATGTGGAAGCTGATCGGGTTTATTGGCTTGATGACAATGTGATCTCTCAGATTGACGATCAGGTTTTTGTGGATGCTCAACCGCTCGTCAAAAGCCTTAAACCAATCATTGGTGGTATTTATTTAGATGACATCACAGTTGTCGCTTCAGATGATGCATTGATTTTGCTGAGTCCAGAAGGTGAATATATTGAAACGATGGGTAATGCCATCGGTATTCCTTCTCATATTCAGAATATTGGTTTATTTCATGGTCAGCCGGTATTACAAACCCGTAATGGCATGTGGCGCAGTGATTTTCTGTTGGAACAATGGGAAAAAATTTCTCTGCAAGGGGTGAGTTGGAGCGAGCCGGCGACGATGCCTGATTCAGTCAGTGGGGCATTGGCAGCCCACTTTTATGGCGAAGGAATTACTGTCGAACGTTTCGTTCTAGATTTACATAATGGCCATATTTTGGGTGCTATTGGTATTTGGGTTTTGGATATTTTTGGCATTTTATTGGTTGTCTTGTCGCTATCTGGCTTATGGATGTGGATCAAGCGAGCATAGAGAGATAGGAATTGTTATTAAGGTGAGGCAGACTGAATTCCCTTATTTGCCCAAAGACTTTATTGAAACGGCAGAAGGGCTTATCTTTGCTGTTGTAAGTTATCAGCCACAAGCGGGTAAAGTCGGTGGTTTTTTGCGTTATGTTCGTTCTGGCTCAGCTTGGAGTAAGGTCGGGACGGATGAAGCTAATGCTTTATTAACGGAATATTATCCACAATACCTGTATCATTCCAAACAATTCGATGCCGCGTTCCATGCTGTTTCTCCTGATGTAATCGTAAAACATCATCAGCCAGAAAAAAGGTTGGAACAGGTTTTAAAACAAACGGCGCCTGATGAAATAACGCTTAAGTTGCAACAGTTAATCCCCATTTTGGTGCGCTATGGCGTTAATTGCAACGTTTTGGGGCTGACGGGATCTATGCTAATTGGACAACAAACAGCACAATCGGATATTGATTTGGTGGTTTATGGCCGGACTAATTTTCATCTTACTCGCGCTGCAGTACGCGCTGCGGTGCTTGTTGAGGAGTTGATGTTATTAGATGAGACATTAATGCGGGATAATTTCCACCGCCGTGCTGGCGCTTTAAATTTTGATGATTTTTCATGGCATGAAAATCGCAAGTTTAATAAGGCTGTTATTCAGGGTACTAAGTTTGATATCGGGATGGTGTGCTCAGTTGCTGATGTTGATCTTGGGAAATATCAGAAACAAGATTGTTTGACCTTAGTGTCTGAGGTTGTGGATGATCAGTATGCGTTTGACTTTCCAGCGCGGTATATCATTTCGGATAATGTGATTTCAGAAGTGCTTGTGTATACGCAGACTTATGTGGGACAAGCGATAATAGGGGAACAGGTTGAGGTATCAGGCGCTGTCGAATCTGATGTTGAAACAGGTAAATGTAGGCTTGTCGTGGGTTCGTCACGAGAAGCGTTAGGTGAATATATAAAGGTGTGTCGGTAAATGACAATGAATGAAAAGATGGCGCAAGCTGATATTGGTTTAGTCGGTTTGGCCGTGATGGGACAAAATTTAGTTTTAAATATGGATGATCATGGCTTTACCGTTGCGGTCTATAACCGGACAACAAGTAAAGTTGATGACTTCTTAGCTGGGCCTGCAAAAGGCACAAATATCATTGGCTGTCATGATTTAAAAGCTTTTGTCTCTTCGCTTAAACGTCCTAGACGTGTCATGTTAATGGTGAAAGCGGGGCCGGTTGTCGATAGTTTTATTGAACAGCTGATACCTTATCTTGAGCATGGCGATATTATTATTGATGGGGGTAACTCACTCTATAATGACAGCGATCGCCGAACGCATAAACTACATCAAAAAGGTATTTTGTTTATTGGTACCGGCGTTTCGGGTGGTGAAGAAGGCGCGCGTCATGGACCGTCGATTATGCCAGGTGGTAACCATGCTGCATGGCCTGCTGTTAAACCTATTTTCCAAGCAATTTCGGCTCAAGTAGATAATGAGCCTTGTTGTGATTGGGTTGGTAATGATGGTGCGGGACATTATGTCAAAATGGTACACAACGGCATTGAATATGGTGATATGCAATTGATTTGTGAAGCTTATCAGTTGATGCGTGAAGGTCTTGGCATGAGCGGTGATGAGATCCAAGCCGTTTTTTCTGATTGGAATGAAGGCGTTTTAGATTCTTATTTGATTGAAATCACGCGGGATATTTTGGCTGTTAAAGAAGATGATGGCAGTTTATTAATTGATAAGATCTTGGATAAGGCCGGACAAAAAGGCACGGGTAAATGGACCGGTATGAATGCCTTAGATCTAGGTATTCCATTAACCTTAATTGGCGAAGCGGTTTTTGCTCGATGTTTATCGGCACGTAAGGATGAGCGGGTTACTGCTTCAAAAATACTACCTAAATTGGCGAGTGAGTTTACAGGTGATAAGGCTGAAATGGTCGATGCCATCCGCGATGCTTTATATGCCTCAAAGATTATTTCTTATGCGCAAGGCTATATGTTGATGCGAGAAGCGGCTGAGACTTATGGCTGGGAATTGAATTATGGCGGTATTGCTATGATGTGGCGTGGTGGCTGCATTATTCGAAGCCAATTTTTGGCCAATATTCGCGAGGCATTCGATAGACAGTCAGATTTACAGAATTTATTACTCGATAACTTCTTTATTGAAGCCATTACTGAAGCCTTGCCAGGCTGGCGTAAAGCAGTGGGGACGGCCATTAGTTTAGGTGTGCCATCACCCACATTTAGCAGCGCACTGTCTTTTTATGATGGCTATCGAAGTGAACGGTTACCGGCTAACTTGTTACAAGCCCAACGCGATTATTTTGGTGCTCATACTTATGAGCGGGTTGATAAGCCAGAGGGCGAGTTTTTCCATACTAATTGGACTGGCCGTGGTGGTGATATTTCAGCGACCAATTATGATGTTTAAATAAGGGCTTTATGCTTTTAACTTTCTAAATGGCTTGTGTTGAACAATATCCGGCCGGTGGCTTTCGGTGATAAGGCATGCCAGTATAATAGATTATTATGTGCGAATTATTAGGTATGTCGGCCAATGTGCCGACGGATATTTGTTTTAGTTTTTCTGGCCTGATGCGACGTGGTGGCGATACGGGTCCACATCGTGATGGTTGGGGTATTGCTTTTTATGAAGGGCAAGGCTGCCGTGTTTTTCATGATTCGGTCGCCAGTGCACAGTCACGGTTAGCTGACTTATTAGGCAAATGGCCTATTAAGTCGATGACGGTGATTTCTCATATTCGTCAGGCTAATGTTGGTGCGGTTAGTTTAGAAAATACTCAACCCTACCAACGTGAACTCTGGGGCCGGCCTTGGACAATGGCACATAATGGTCAGATTCCAGGGGTAATGACTTGGCCTACAGACTATTATCAGCCGATTGGAACCAGTGACAGCGAGCATGCATTTTGTTATTTATTAAGTGAATTGAGAGATGCGTTCCCTTCACGGCCGAGTGATATCGAGTTAGCTGAATTTTTAAAAGCACAATTTGAGGCTTTTTCTTCTTTAGGTGTTTGTAATATCTTGCTTTCTGATGGCGCCACCATGTTCGCCTATTGCAGTACTAAGCTACATTGGCTCACTCGTAAAGCCCCCTTCGGTGAAGCCCGCCTTCAAGATCAGGATCTCATTGTTGATTTTGGTACTGAAACGACCCCTAAAGATGTGGTCACTATCATTGCAACTCAGCCACTGACGACTAATGAACATTGGCAAAAAATGAGTTCAGGCCAGTGTCAAATGTTCCATCTGGGGGAGGCCGTCCCTATTTAATAAAGGGGTGATGCCCTATTGAATAAGGCAAAGACGTTGCTGACAGCATGTTACTAAGCAGAAATGCTATGTCTTTAGTACATACCGTCTTTAATTATTGCGTTTTCCTTACCGGCTAAATCAAGTTGGTTCCATGGTGTTAGAACATGACATAATTCGCTTTGTTATCAGAAAGTATTTATTTCAAAAAAACATTTCAATTATAGGGGCATGTAGGTGGCTGAACAACAAACCATTTTTATCGGTCAAGCAGAACAAGCGATTGGACTTTTACCTAAGATGGCAAATCGACATGGTTTGATTGCTGGTGCGACGGGAACAGGTAAAACAATCACGATGCAGGGGCTTGCTGAGGGGTTTAGTGAGTTGGGTGTGCCGGTATTCTTGGCTGATGTGAAAGGTGATGTGTCTGGCGTCAGTCAGCCCGGTAAACCGCATCCAAAAGTAGCAGAACGTGTTGAAATTATGTCTTTGGACGACTTTGCCTTTGAAGGTTTCCCCGTCACGTTTTGGGATGTATTTGGTGAGTTAGGTCATCCTGTCAGAACGACTATTTCAGAAATGGGACCATTACTCATGTCTCGTTTATTGAAGTTGAATGATGTTCAGCAAGGTGTATTGGATTTGGTTTTCCGCGTCGCTGACGACAATGGTTGGCTGCTATTAGATTTAAATGATTTGCGTGCTATGCTGAAATTTGTAGCGGATAATGCGACAGAATTCCGTACTTTATATGGCAATATTTCATCAGCAAGTGTTGGCGCCATTCAGCGACGTCTGATTGGTCTAGAAGATCAGGGAGGCAATCAGTTATTTTCTGAACCCGTATTAAATTTAGATGATTTGATGCAAACCGATGCTGATGGCAAGGGCATGATTAATTTATTAGCTGCGAATAAGCTGATGAACTCGCCACAGTTATATAGCACGTTTTTGCTTTGGCTCATGTCGGAATTGTTTGAACAGTTACCCGAAGTGGGTGATCCGGATAAGCCGAAATTAGTCTTGTTTTTTGATGAAGCGCATTTGATTTTTAAAAATGCACCAGCAGTGTTATTGGATAAAGTGGAACAAGTGGTACGTTTGATTCGCTCTAAAGGTGTGGGTGTTTATTTTGTAACCCAAAACCCAACTGATATTCCTGATAGTGTCTTGGGGCAACTGGGTAACCGTATTCAACATGCTTTGCGTGCTTATACTGCAAAAGATCAAAAGGCAGTGAGAGCGGCGGCACAAACATTCCGAGATAATCCTAAGTTAGATACCGAGCAAGTGATTACTGAGTTAGGCGTCGGCGAGGCCTTAGTCTCATTATTGGACGCCAAAGGTCGGCCAGGCATTGTACAACAAACTTTGATTAAGCCGCCAAAAAGTCAGATTGGGCCAATTAACGCTACTCAACGCAAAACATTGATGGATAATTCTTTGGTTGCCGGTGTGTATGAGAAAGAAGTGGATCGTGAATCGGCTTATGAGATCTTGATGGCAAGGGCGGAGAAGTTAGCTGAGAAACAAGAAGCGGATGCTGCGGTAGTGAAAAAAGAAAAAGCACGGGCACAGGCTGAAAAAGACAAAGCGGCTAAGGAGAAAGTAAATCGCCCTCGTTCTTCAAGTCGACGGAGTGATTCTGCGATGGAAGCCTTTTTTAAAAGCGCGATGCGGAGTTTAGGTGGACAAGTTGGCCGCCGTCTTGTTCGTGGTGTCTTAGGTTCATTATTGGGCGGTAAGTAAAAAAGCCAGTTATATCTTGCCATCGGCATTTTTTATTAATTTGCGCTAATAACAGCTTAATGATCTCTGGTATACGCGGTATTTGATCGATTTAACTAGGTAAAGCCGTCCTATGTATTTTTGAGTCGAGCTTTCGGTTGTCCTGTAATGGACAACCGAAAATAGCTCATTATTTTAGAATCGCTGTTTACTGCTTAATTCACAGTGGGCTTGTGCTTCTGTCCCATTGTGCTGGTGTAATAATGTGCCAGAAACACGATTAATAGAAATGCGATGTTGATCGGCTTCAGCAACAATAAAGGTGTCAGTCAAATCGGTAATATCAAAGCTGGCGATCAATTGACCATCATGTTGTTGTAGTAATTGATGCTTATCAGGGTTGAGCGCAAAGAAGACTTCCTTACCGCTTGTAGTATTACAGCTGATGTATTTAAAGCCATTTTCATCAACGACTTCTGCAGCAGCAAGACGTGCATTAGCAATCCGACTTTCTTGAGTTAACATTTGAATATTACAAAACTTATCAGATAAAGAGACGAGTCCAGAATCGTGTAGATGCTGTATGACCTTCCCATTGTTGATTAGAAAAAAATGGGCGCGTAAAGAACGAAAGTCTCTAGATTCCCTAGCATTTTGTGTGGCGATAAGAGCACATGCGCGGTAGCCAAACTTTTCTTGGGTCAATTGATCGAAAATGAACTTGTTGGGTTCATTTAAAAATTCAATGTTATCTATATCTAATGGCGTCCTAGTTGGCTGTTTCTTCAAAAATTCGGCGACAATTTCTTTATAGTTTTCTGGTTGTTCACCGAAACTAACATTTCCAGCTGTTGATGGATTAGAGGTTGTTGCACAGGCGGAGATTAAACTAAGGCTAAAAAGCAAGAATATTGTGCGTAGTGTTTTGATTGAGAAAAGGTTAGTCAAAGTAGCCCCCTGGCATTATTCTGGTTAATGGATCGTTGCATTATCAATCCACATGTTAAAGGAATATGTAAGACATCACAATGTATGTTTGAATCGTCGTGTTGGCGCTAGTGGTATCTGTTTAATTATTTGTTTCAGGCCAGTTAAAATCTTCTGTTTTTATATTGGGTGGACGATACTTCAGCTGTAAACCCATCAGAAAATTACGCAAAATCTGATCTTTACAGCTACGGTAATGTTTATGATCGGGTTTTCTGAAAAAAGCACTGAGTTCATGTTTACTGATCTTTAAATCAGCCAATGCCAATATATCTAGCACCTCTTCTGCTTTGAGATTAAAGGCAATCTTGAGTTTGGTGAAAATAAGATTATTATTGATCTTTTTCTCAGCTTTAGGCAGTGGCCCATCTTTTTTACCTCTTCGTTCAGTAATAAGACCATTGAGGAAATGGGCAAGTTGATTATCATTACAGTTACGATAATCAGCGTCCTCTTCTTTTTTGAGCCAGTTACTCATTTGCTCTCGGGTAACGGTGTGTTCAACATGTGCGAAGATTTTGATGACGGTATCATCATTTAAATCTAGGGTGTAACGTATGCGGCGTAAAATATCGTTGTTAGTCACTAAGGGATCCTAGGAAGGGTGGTTAGCTGGAAGAACTGTTGGCAGTTTGTTCAAAGTGTTGACGAAGGCTTGCTTTTAAAGCGTGAGCTCTTTTTTGATTGACACCAAAATCACTGTGGCCGATTCGTGCTGCGGAGCGGATGTGAATAAGGTGTTTGTCGCTATCAATTCTTAATTCAACATCGTCAATAAAACCGAAAAAAGAAGAAGAAAATGTGGCGGCGAGGTAATGATCATCTTGGGTTTGAATCTCTCCTCCCAAGCTCGTAATACTGACTTCAATGGCGTGCATAGCACTTGGCATTTTAGCTGCTGGAATCGGCAAGGGGGCTAAGTAATGGGGTGTGTCTTGGTCATATTCACTGCAAATGCAGTTCGGTTTGTTGGGGCAGGGCGTGAGGCTATCATTACTAAGCCCTGGCGCATGTCCAGATTTTGACAGCCATGCCATGATAAAAAGTAAGCTGATAACGAACAGTGCTACAGTGATAACCATTTTTATGATGACTTTCAATGTAGTGTTAGTTATCTAGTCGTTGACCGATTTTATCGCCAGGCCAACAGTCAAAGATTTCGGTAATATTCATGATAATAAGTGACTTAGCAGGTGCGTCGGGCTTAACTTTGAGCACAGACTCTCTCATACGTTGGTAATTGTCGCCTTCTGTCTCAATGCGAGTTTTGCCTTTGATTTGGAAGGAGATATTGTCCTCAGGGATAAGAACATTCAGCGCTGCAATTGGGTTTTGTTGTAGGTTTTGTAATGTTTTCCCCATGAAGTTATCAGCAAGCCAAAGTTCATCATCATGCTCTATGAAGACAAACTTAATAGGAACGACATTGGGTAAAGCGGTATCAGAAGCTGTGGCTAAAGGGTAAAGCTCGGCTTTTTCGATGGCATTTTTTAATGTGGCAGACAGTTTTGCCATAGTGGACCTCGACTAATTTATTGCTAACGATGACGTTGAGAGAAACGATATCATGCTGTCCGTTATAGGGCTATAGAAAGGTTTTTTTGTAAACCTAGGTTTGTTATATGGCAGCAAAATATTGCGTATTCTGGAAAGGGATTATCGCAAATAAAAAAGCAGACATTGTTAGAACAATGTCTGCTTTTTTGATGGCTAGCAGAAGCTGCTATCTACATTTTAGTGATTAATGACGCGAGGCAACTCTTTTGCTTGGGCGACCCAAGACTCAACTTGTGATGTTGAAGGGACTTGGCGAACGAGATTTTTTTCTTCATTCACTTCGGCCATTTTTTGTTGCAAGTTTTCAGCGTTACGTTGAGCTAGTTCAGGCACGGTATCAACGCCCGCACACTCTAGAAGATCTGCGTATTGTGTGCTGACACCTTTAATACGTGATAAATCTGCGCGGTTAACCCATTCTAAGATCAGTTTTTCACTGATGCCGGTTTTATCAGCGGTTGCTTTACGTGCTTTCTTCTCACAGCAAATTTCTAACAATTTTTCTAAAGAAGCAATGCCTGCTTCAGAGAGTTTGTCAGAATACGCTGGGCCAATACCTTCTATATCAGATAACTTCGTCACGTGGTGTCTCCTAGTAAAATGTGGTTGAGAATTGAAGATTACACCGTTTTGATCATTTTTCAAACCCTTTTAGAGCCGGGATAAACTATTTGGCAGACGTCATAGAATTGATATGACAATCTATGCATTTCAAATAATTAATTTAATGAATGTCTCTGAGCCTCTGGTTCATAGGACAATCAATGTTGGCACTAAATCGTATTAGTCATCAATATCATCCATATCTGCTTGGCCCGATATTCTACGGCGAATATGCGACCAGGACATGCCGGTTGCTAATACAGCGCTTAATATAAATAAACCGATATAAGAGAAGATGGAGACATTATCTAAGCCCAGCCAACCCATATCGATCAACCACCAAACAATAATGCCAAAAAAAGCAAAGGCTAAAAGTAGCCCAAAAAGGCCTAACGATCTGAACGTGGCCCTGAGATAAACAGTCCAGCCGATGAGCAGTACAACACTGAACATAGCGAGCGACGGTGTAATCGTTAACGGTTCGGCAACTAAGGCTTCTTTTGCCCAATGATAATAGCTATAACCACTGGGATTGTATGTGGTATATACGAGCACTAAGGCAAACAATAGACGGATAAAAAAGCCGTACCAAGAAAAATCGTTTTTAGCCATAACAACCTCTTAAATAATTAACGAATATTAAATTGTTTGAATTCATTACTCGCCTTCAAATTTTTAATAACGATACCATGAACATCAGCAAATTTAGGGCCGGTTTGTGCCCATTTTATAAATTGATTTAATTGTGTTTGGTGACCTTCAGCCATTATTTCAACATCACCATTCGCCCTATTTTGAACCCAGCCAGTTAAGCTTAATTGATCGGCTTCTCGTTTGGCTGAAAAGCGGTAAGCTACGCCTTGCACCTTCCCTGAGATAATAAGCTGAATACGGGCTATTGCCATTTGTTTGTCAGTGGACTGTTATTCCCACTCAATGGTTGCGGGTGGTTTACCTGAAATATCATAGGTGACACGTGAGATACCTTCAACTTCGTTGATAATACGGTTCGAGACTAAGCCGAGGAAGTTGTAGGGTAAATGCGCCCAACGTGCAGTCATAAAATCGATTGTTTCCACTGCGCGGAGTGAAACAACATAGTCATAACGGCGACCATCACCCATGACACCGACAGATTTGACGGGAAGGAAGACTACAAAGGCCTGGCTGGTCTTTTCGTAAAGATCATGTTTATAGAGCTCATCAATGAAGATTTTATCGGCTTTGCGCAGTAAATCAGCGTATTCCTTTTTGACTTCGCCGAGAATGCGGACGCCTAGGCCTGGCCCCGGGAAGGGGTGGCGGTAGACCATATCGTGGGGTAAGCCGAGGGCCACGCCTAATTTTCGGACTTCGTCTTTGAAGAGTTCACGTAGCGGTTCGAGCAGTTCTAGTTTCATGTAGTCTGGCAAGCCACCGACATTGTGGTGGGTTTTAATAACTTGGGCTTTGCCTGTTTTAGCAGCAGCTGATTCGATCACATCGGGATAGATTGTGCCTTGGGCAAGCCATTTCACATCTTCAATCTTATTGGATTCTTCTTCAAAGATTTCTATGAAGACGCGGCCGATAATTTTGCGTTTGGCTTCCGGTTCATTGATGCCTGCAAGTTCGCTTAAAAAGCGTTGTTCAGCATCAACCCTGATGACTTTAATACCCATATTTTTGGCAAACATGGCCATGACTTGATTGCCTTCATTTTCACGAAGTAAGCCATTGTCGACAAAGACGCAGGTCAGTTGTGAACCAATCGCTTTGTGTAATAAAGCAGCGACGACTGATGAATCTACGCCACCGGACAAGCCGAGTAGCACATGATCATTACCGACTTGTTTGCGGATGGTATCAATGCTGTCTTCGATGATTTGGTCTGAGGTCCACAAGGTGTCGCATTGGCAAATTTCGGTTAAGAAACGCGAAATAATGACTTGGCCTTGTAAGGTGTGGGTCACTTCAGGATGAAACTGGACGCCATAAAAGCCTTTTTCCTCATTGGCCATACCGGCGAAGGGCGCGCTTTCCGTACTGGCAATCACTTTAAAGCCATCAGGTAGTTGTGTAACACGATCGCCATGGCTCATCCAGACATCGAGTAAACCATAGCCTTCGGCGGTGGTGTGATCTTCAATATCACGGAGTAAGTTGGAATGACCGCGGGCACGAATTTGAGCGTAACCAAACTCACGATGATCAGATGACTCCACTTGGCCGCCTAACTGTTTGGCCATAGTTTGCATGCCATAACAAATACCAAGGACGGGAACGCCATATTCAAACACGGCTTGAGGCGCAACAGGGGCTTCTTCACCAATCGTTGAGTCAGGGCCACCTGACAAGATAATGCCTTTTGGTGCAAAAGCGACAAGTTCAGCTTCACTGATATCAGGATCTCGTAATTCACAGTACACACCAGCTTCTCGAATTCTGCGGGCAATGAGTTGGGTATATTGCGACCCAAAATCAAGAATAAGAATACGGTGATCGTGGATGTGGCTGCTCATAGTGTTCTCTGAATAATCCAAAAAAATCGAACAGTACGTGCTGACATTATTGGCAGCGCGTACAGGTAGAAATGCGTTTAATTGACGCGGTAGTTGGGTGCTTCTTTGGTAATGGTCACATCATGGACATGGCTTTCATTCATGCCGGCTGAAGTGACACGGACAAACTCAGGCTTGGTGCGCATATCTTCAATTGTGGCACAACCGGTGTAACCCATGCTGGCACGAATACCGCCTAAAAGTTGGTGTACAACTGGGCCTAGATTACCTTTAAATGCAACACGACCCTCAATACCTTCAGGGACTAATTTGTCGGCTTCGCTAGACTCTTGGAAGTAGCGATCACTGGAGCCTTGTTTTTGTTGCATTGCGCCTAATGAGCCCATACCACGGTATGACTTGTATGCACGGCCTTGGAATAATTCTACTTCGCCTGGTGCTTCTTCTGTACCGGCAAACATGCCGCCGATCATGATAGTATGGGCACCGGCAACAAGTGCTTTAGCAATATCACCCGAGTAGCGAATACCGCCATCGGCAATCAATGGTATGCCAGTACCTTCTAATGCTTTAGCAACATTACTAATAGCGGAAATTTGCGGTGCACCAACACCAGCAACGATACGAGTGGTACAGATTGAGCCGGGACCAATCCCAACTTTAACGGCATCGGCGCCAGCTTCGACGAGGGCTGTTGCTGCTGCACCTGTGGCGATATTGCCGCCAATAACTTGTAAATTTGGATAAGTCGTCTTAACCCACTTTACTTGATCTAGGACACCTTGAGAGTGGCCGTGAGCAGTATCAACAACGATGACATCAACACCTGCTGCTTGAAGTGCGATCACACGTTCTTGGCTTTCTGGGCCAATCCCGACCGCAGCACCAACACGTAGACGTTCTTGATCGTCCTTAGAAGCCAGTGGATTGTCCGATGATTTTTGAATATCTTTAACAGTGATCATGCCTTGAAGATGAAAATCATCATCGACAACGAGGACTTTTTCGATACGGTACTCATGGAGGAGGTTTAATACGGTTTCACGATCGGTGTTTTCTTTAACCGTGACCAATTTGTCTCTTGGCGTCATCACTAATGAAACTGGGTTATCAAAGCGGGTTTCGAAACGAAGATCACGGCTGGTCACGATGCCAACGAGATCATCACCATCGACAACGGGTACACCAGAAATTTTATTGGCATGGGTCAGTTCAACCACTTCGCCAATAGTGGTATTCGGTCCTACTATAATAGGGTCACGAACGACGCCGCTTTCGAATTTTTTAACTTTGCGGACTTCGTCAGCTTGCTCTTCGATAGTCATGTTTTTATGTAAAATACCAAGGCCACCTTCTTGTGCCATGGCAATAGCAAGCCGACTCTCTGTTACCGTATCCATCGCAGCTGATAATAACGGGA
>Ga0316189_10000723_pt1 | contig 32966 bp, 24 predicted proteins | sample LowCovwburrow_MG_FD_204930 | JGI IMG/M metagenome (GOLD analysis project Ga0316189, IMG submission 204930) | Coastal sediment microbial communities from Maine, United States - Lowes Cove worm burrow | ecosystem: Environmental > Aquatic > Marine > Coastal > Sediment | place: USA: Maine...
AAATGCCGGATTGGAATTTGCTTGGTATTTACTCAATATTTGCAGTGTTTATGTTGGCGCTCGGAACTTGGTTTTTTGATAAGACTCGGGATGGTTTTGCTGATGTCATCTAATAGTTCTACGACTGGTAATTCTGAGGGCGAGCTACACACTCAGGCAGAGCTTGCGGATGCAGCCCTACAAAAGCCCGTGATTCACGTTGAAGGTATTAGTAAATGCTATGAAACCTATCGTAAACCAATTCATCGTTTGTGGCAGAGTTTCTCTTCTGAGAAGTCTGATAAAAAGTTTTACGATGAGTTCTGGGCCTTAAAGAACGTTGATTTGGTGGTTAATAAAGGTGAGACCGTCGGCATTGTAGGCAAGAATGGCTCTGGCAAATCGACGCTGCTGCAAATCATTGCCGGCATTTTGAAGCCCACTGAGGGTAGCTGTGCTACCGATGGTCGAATCTCGGCTTTATTAGAGCTGGGTGCAGGGTTTAACCCTGAATTTACCGGTATGGAAAATGCCCGCCTTAATGCCTCCATTATGGGGCTGTCGCGTGACGAGTTTCATCAAAAGTTGCCGGATATTGTTGAGTTTTGTGGCTTAGGTGATTTTCTACAACGACCGGTAAAAACATACTCTAGTGGCATGTTTGTGCGCTTAGCTTTTGCGGTTGCGATCAATATGAACCCGGATATTTTGATTGTTGATGAAGCGCTGGCAGTAGGTGATGTGCGCTTTCAACGAAAGTGTTTTAGGCGCTTGGATGAATTGAAGGAATCCGGTGTTTCAATATTATTTGTAACTCACTCAACTGACAGTGTTCTCAATTATTGCGATCGAGCTATTATGTTGGATGAAGGCCAATTGAAGATGACTGGCAGCCCCAAGGATGTGGTACAGGCATACCTTGAAATGATGTTTGATTCAGACGCCTCTATCGATTCACCGATTGATATTGACTCAGCCAACTACTCGGTCGATTTTGACCCTACGCAAGACAATTGCCTTAACCAAAAAACCTACAATACGAATGAGCATCGGTGGGGAGATGGCAGGGCTAAAATTTGCCATTACCAATTGCTTCGCAATGGCGAGGATTGCAGCGGTTTGGTAGAAAGAGGAGACGAAGTTCGCGTTCGTATGTCAGTATTGTTCGAGCATGATTTGGATAATTTGATTTATGGAATCACCGTCAAAACCTCCGATGGCAAGGCCGTGTACGGCACAAATTCGCGCATCAATAGTACTTTGTCTAGCCGCCAGCACGCGGGTGACCTTGTTTCAATTGAGTTTGTCATTAAGCTGAACTTACTGGCCGGTGATTATTTTATTTCCTTAGGCGTCGCACAGGATCATCACGTAAAAGACAATGTAGGCGTGGATAGGCGCTATGACTTAATTCATGTGCATGTAGGCCGCACCGAAGAGGCATTTGGGGTTGCAGATTTGGACGGTAAGATAACAATAATCGAAAATGAATCTGGTGGTGTGTAGTGAGTTCCGGCACCGTTTTCACAAGGCTGAATGATTTTAGCCAGTCTTCAGATGGCGTTTACCGCCAAGATGAGGCGGCTGCATTTAACTATTCTGATGGCGAACAATCAGAACATCGATTGCGAAGTATTTTGGAGTCTGCACAGGACCTAAGCAGTGATTCTGTTGAGCTTGAGCAACAAATTGTCGATTGGCCGACTGAATATCATTTATCTTCAACGCGGGCTAATCTGCTGCGTGGCTTGAATCTCGAGGGTGTTAATACAGTGTTGGAGTTGGGCTGTGGTTGCGGTTCAATTAGTCGCTACCTTGGTGAAAATGACGCCCTAGAAGTAGATTCGGTAGAGGGAAGTGCGGTACGTGCCTCCTTAGCCGCATTACGCTGTGGTGATTTGCCCAATGTGAGCATTAGCAACGGCAACTTTAATACATTGCAGTTCCCTGAAGCCCACTATGACCTGGTGCTGTTTGTAGGAGTGGCTGAATATGCCGGGCGATTCTCTGAGCGAGAGAGTGATGAAGCGGCGCTACAAGATTTGTTAGCGTTGGCTAAACGCGCAATTAAGCCGGATGGCGTTGTGCTGATTGCAATTGAGAATAGGGTGGGGCTCAAATACGCAATGGGTGCCTGCGAGGATCATTATGGAGTGCCCTATATCGGTTTGGATAATTATCCTGAATCCACCGGCATCAGAACCTATAGCAAGGTTGAATGGCAATCGCAGATAGCGCAAGCTGGCTTTGACGCCTGTCATTTTGCCTATCCATTTCCGGACTACAAAATTCCGAACTGTATAGTTAGTGAGCACTGTTCGCCTGATAATCTAGATTTGCAGCAGGCCCTTAGAACCAATAAATCGCGCGATTATTTATCGAGCTTTGATTTGGGTGCGCTTGAATCGAAGCTATGGTCTGCGCTTGCAAGTGCGGGCGTGCTTGGTGACCTTGCCAACTCATTTATGCTGTTGCTGGGGCAAGACAAGGCTCGACTTATGAAGATGATGGATTTTGAATTGCGCAGCTATACGGTTAGCGATCACGCTTATCTTGTTGAGACCAGCGCTGCACCGCATGCTGAAAATGACAAGCAAACTATTGCTCGGCAAAATCACCTTAAGCATCTTAAGCGTGAGCTGGAACACCATAAACAACATGCCATAGAACTAGAGAATCAGCTAGGACTAATCACGCGTTCACGCGGTTGGCAACTATTGCATAAAATTCGATCTTTGTTCGGCGGTTCATAGTTGAAGCTCGGTTACTAGGCATGAGTCTGCGAAAATCACTGATTAAGTTGGCGAACAGGCTTGAATCTGCCTGGTCAAAGGTTGATTTATCAACAGCACCGGTAACACTTAACGCCGGTTGGTATGTTACTGAATTTGTGGTTCAAGGAGTGCTGCAACATACACCACGAATTGTTATCGAAACACCTAATGGCAAGCAACGCGAACGGGTACGTGAACTAGTCGGGGTGCATTCTGGCCGCAATAGAATGCTGGTCTACCTGCCAGATGGACGACTAAAAGCGTATAGCAAATCAATTGAGTTTAGTTTGCTTGCTAGAGTTCCTGTCTGGGAAGGGCGAGCCAGAGTGTTGTTGATATGTTTTCGCTATCTGCTTGATTTCTTTAATCCTTTTGTGCTTTTTCGCATGTTGGCAATGCAGTTTAAGAACCCATTTGATCTATCAACTCAAGTGCTCAATTTTTACATGCCGCCCACCGATCTAGGTGGTTATTTGCATGAGGTGAATAAGTGGGAGAAATATAGACCCTACAGCAATCACTTAGCATGGTATTACCGCAAGGTTCGAATTGCCGTGATGATCGAAGAGCTAGAGCAAAAGCTTGCACTAGAGGAAATGCTAATTGCGCCAGATTGCATTTTTCTAGCCAAAGATGGGCCTGCAGACAAGGATGAGTTTGATTATCTGATACCGTTAGCAAAGACTGAGCATTTGCGAAGTTCGGCCATACTATTACTAAAGCAAGCAGTTAAGAAAGCATGCAAACGCAATTGCCCAAAGCTGGTCTACACCGATCATGATTATGTCAGCAATATAGATCATGAAAATAGGCTTGCTCCCGCGTTTAAGCCTCAGCCTGGTGCCGCGTACTTACACTGTTTTAATTATATTGGCCCAGCCCTAATGTTTTCAAAGTCGGTGCTAGGTGATGTGCCATTGAGTGAGCTGTTTGACGCCCAGACTCGCTATAGACTGGGCCTGACTATTTTTCAAAATACGGCGGACGTAGTACATGTTAACGAGGTGCTTTTTACTAGCGATGATCAAGCACCTTTAGCAACGCCAAAGCCATTATCGAGCGACTCACACTGGCCGGACATTAGTTGGCAAAGACGGGAGACATATAATGTGTTAGTTGCTGACCCTGCTTGGTCAGACAAGCCATCGGTTGACCTGATTGTGCCTACGCGGGATGGCCTTAAGGTGTTGAAGCCGTGTATTGAAAGTATCTTGACCAGAACCGATTACCCTAACTTTAAGATATTTATTGTTGATAATGGCAGCGAGTTGGCGGAGACACATGCGTTTTTTAAGACGCTGGAGACAGATTCGCGTGTAGAGGTAATCGAGTACCCAGGTGAATTCAATTATTCAGCTATCAATAATTTTGCGGCGACCAAAGGTAGCTCAGAGTTTGTGGCCATGATCAATAATGATATTGAAGTAATTAATGATGATTGGCTAACGCAGATGATGGTGTGGGCTAAGCAAGCTAAGGTTGGGATTGTCGGGGCCAAATTATTGTTCGGTAACGGTTTAGTGCAGCACGCTGGCGTTACCATCGGTATGGGTAATGCGGCCGGGCATATTCATCGGCTGGAACCAGGTGATTCGCTGGGTTATCAAAATAGGTGCGTTGCTACTCAGAACATGATGGCCGTAACCGCGGCGTGTCTGGTGACTCGCAGAGATCTGTTTGAGCAATTGGGCGGGCTCAACGAAAAAGATTTTAAAGTAGCCTACAATGATATTGATTATTGTTTGCGGGTTGAGCGCAAAGGCTTAGATGTTATTTGGACGCCTGAAGCAGTGCTATATCATCATGAATCGGTTAGCCGGGGTGACGATATGTCTGATCAACATATTGGACGATATTTTAAGGAATTGGGCGCATTACAGAAGACCTGGAAAACCAAAGGTTTCGTAGATAAATACTATAGTAAGCATTTACGCATCGGTGACGAAGGGGTATACCCAAGGATTGTGACGAAAGGCGAAGATCAGCTGCACTATTTGATATGATAACGGTTTAGATTACGCGGGTATTTTCTTATACTTCGCCTTTTGATTAAGCTTAGAGACAGGATTAGGCGATTTGCCAACATCTCTGTGACTTGGCGCATAATCTACCACTAACAAAAAGCAGCAATAGATGCTGTATACGGGTAAGCATGATGGACGTTTCGGTTGTTATTCCATTTTTAAACGAATCACCAAATTTAACACCGCTCTGTGAGGAGTTGAAACTTAGCTTGGATAGCATGAATAAGTCCTATGAGGTGTTGTTTATTGACGACGGCAGTAGCGATGATGGGGTTGCCGTGTTAGAGGCATATCGTGCACAAATGCCGCAGATCAAAGTAATAAGTTTTCGCCGGAACTTTGGGCAAACAGCTGCCATGGTGGCTGGTCTGGATTACGCAAGTGGTCAAGTGGTGGTGACGCTGGATGCCGATCGGCAGAACGACCCCGCCGACATCCCAGCTTTGATTGCCAAAATTGAAGAAGGCTATGACATGGTGTGTGGTTGGCGGTTTGACCGACAAGACACCTTTATTTCGCGCAAGTTGCCATCCATGCTGGCCAATCGCTTAATTTCACGCATTACTGATGTGCCGCTGCACGATTACGGCTGCACCTTAAAGGCCATGCGCAAGGACGTTGCCAAGCGGATCACCTTGTACGGCGAGATGCACAGGTTTATACCTGCAGTAGCGAGTGGAATAGGGGTAAAGATAGCTGAAGTAAAAGTTAATCACCGAGCACGTACTGCTGGCGAATCAAAGTATGGCATTTCGCGCACTTTTCGCGTTATCTTAGATTTGATAACGGTAAAATTCCTGTTGCGCTTTCACGCCAGACCATTACATTTCTTTGGTATGCCTGGACTAGCGCTGGGCGGTGTGGGCGGTGTGTTACTAGCTTACTTGACCATTTCGCGACTGTTCTTTGGCATGCCGCTGGGTGATCGGCCCTTGCTGGTATTTGCCTTCATGTTGTTGATTATTGGTCTGCAATTTATTCTGTTTGGGCTGATTGGTGAAATGCAAACTCGTACTTATTATGAGAGCCAAGATAAACCTATCTATCATGTACGCAGAACCGTTGGTATTGATGAGAATAGCGACAACGGCATTACCGCCGAATCAAAACGCGCACCAACTAGCACTCCTGAGAGTTGAAGGTTGCAGATTGAGGGCTAAAGTTTGCAGAATTAACGCGACGGGCTTTACAACGGCTAAAGGCTTTTTATTGGCTAAAGGCTTTTTATTGGCTAAAGGCTTTTTATTGGCTAAAGGCTTTTTATTGGCTAAAGGCTTTGTATCGGCTAAAGGCTTTGTATCGGCTAAAGGCTTTGTATCGGCTAAAGGCTTTGTATCGGCTAAAGGCTTTTTGAGGGCTAGGGCATTATGAGCGATCGAATCTTGGCGATTGTGGTTTGTTTCAACCCCAAGATTAAAGCCTTGGAATTATCCCTAAATGCGGTGGCACAGCAGGTGGATGCCATTGTTATTGTAGATAATGCGTCTTCTAAAGTTGAGCCCATTGAAAACATACGTTTAGGCGGTGATCAAGCCTCAAAGCCACTCACTATCCTCAGGCAAAACACCAATTTGGGTTTGGGAGCGGCGCACAATATTGGTATTAATTTCGCCAAGCAGGAGTCATTTAGTCACGTGTTGTTGCTCGACCAAGATAGCGTGCCGTTGCCGGATATGGTCGCTCGCTTATACGCAGCATCAAAAGCTAAGGCTGAGGAGACATCCATCAGTGCAGTTGGCCCAAAATACCTGAACGCCGACAATGGTGCTGAGTCTTTCTTTGTTCGCTTTGGCTGGCTAAAATTTAAGCGAATGGACTGCTCAGTACGCGATGCCGATGGTTGTGTGGCAGCCGATTTCTTGATTTCTTCTGGAAGTTTAATTTCCTTAGACAGCATCGAGCAGATAGGTCTAATGGATGAGGGGCTATTTATAGATCATGTCGACACTGAGTGGTTCTTACGTGCGCGATCTAAAGGTTTTTCGGCGTATGGGGTATGCGATGCCATAATGCAGCACGGCTTGGGTGAACAGACTCATCGAGTGGGTATAGCCAGCGCTGGAAACTTCGTTCGGCGCAGAAATGTTCCGCAACATAAGCCGTTTCGCTATTATTATATCTTTCGAAACAGCGTCAACCTTTACAAGCGCGGCTATGTCAGTAGTAAGTGGAAATGGAATGATATGCAAAGGCTTGGCATGATTGCCTTGATGTTTGCGGTGGCTAAAGCACCGCGTAAAGCGAACGCTAAAATGATGCTCAAGGGCGCGATAGATGGCTTGCGCGGAGTTAGCGGCCGAATAGATTTTAGCTGATCGCTGTATTGGAAACACCTAGCATAATTGCTTTTAACAGAATGGCTCTAACACACATAATTATTGTCAACTACAACGCTGGTGACTGGCTGCAACGTTCACTGAGTAGTGCCTGTCAGTTTAGTGCTGGAAAGATCAGCATAGTTGATAACGCCTCAAGGGATGAGAGTGTGGAATTAGCAAGCCAGCGTTATCCACAATCGGAGCGTGTGCAATGGGTTCTCAATTCAGACAATGTTGGCTTTGCGGCGGCGAATAATCAGGTGATACCGAAGGTTGAGACTGAATTTCTGGTATTGATGAACCCTGATTGTGAGATCAATCAGCAAACCCTGGATTTGATTTTAGCAGAGTTTGCAAATCATCCTAAAATGGGCATTGCCAGTTGTAAGATACTGAATTCTGACGGATCCATTCAATTAAGCTGCAAGCGTAAATTTCCAACCCCGTGGTCAGCTCTGAGCCGAATGCTATTTTTGTACAAATTATTTCCTGGGTCATCGACCTTGGCAAATTTTGACTATGGTGACTTTGATGATTCAGATCAGGTGGACAGCTCACTAACTGCTGGCTCTGAGTCCGTGGGTTCTAAAGTTGAATTCATCGAAGCTATTTCAGGAGCGTTTATGGTAGTGCGTTGTGCAGCCATTAAAGACGTAGGCTTGCTCGACGAAGACTATTTTATGCATTGTGAAGATCTGGATTGGTGCAAACGTTTTTCCTTGGCGGGCTGGCAAGTTGGCTTTATCCCAGCTGCGACGGTGACTCACGCCAAAGGGGTTAGCAGTGCCACAAGGCCAATCGCGGTACTGTGGACTCTGCACAAAGGTATGTGGCGTTTCTTCGATAAGTTTTATCATGACCAGCATTCTTTTTTGTTGCGTGCCTTTGTTAAGCTGGGCATCGGTGTTAGCTTTATAGTGCGTAGCTTGACGGCCTTGCTGCGACGAATCTTCATACGGCGGCAAGGCTAATGATTCTATTGACTGGAGCTAATGGCGTTGTGGGTGAACCGATGCGCGAGCAGTTGGCCAGCCAGGCCATGCCCCATAAATCGGTGTCTCGTACGCACCGTGGAGATGTTGTCTGGGATCTTAGTCAGCGACTTAAGTTGGAGCAGAAGGCCAGGCTAAGCGGGTGTACTAGCCTTATTCATTGTGCCCCCATTTGGTTGTTGCCACAGCATATTGAAGAACTGCGTGAGCTTGGCATTGGTCGTGCCGTGGTGTTTAGTTCCACCAGTGTTTTGAGTAAATCTGAGTCCGAAGACTCGCAGGAACAAAAACTGGTTGCAAGTTTGTCGACTGCGGAACAGACCCTAAAAGAGGCCTGTATGCGGCTATCCATTGAGTTGACAATTTTGCGTCCGAGTATGATTTATGGTTATGGTAATGATCAAAATGTGATGCAAATCGCTGGTTTTATTAAACGCTTTGGTTTTTTTGTGTTGGCGGGGAAAGGCATCGGCTTACGCCAGCCAGTACATGCTGATGATTTAGTCACAGCAGCTCTCACATCGCTCGAGCGGCCAGCGGCCTATGTTAGAACCTATAATCTTGCGGGTGGTGAAACTCTTACCTATAGAGCTATGGTCACACGAATTTTTTCGGGGCTAAATAAGCCTGTTAGGATTGTAGCTATACCGCTACCACTATTTCGAGCTTGTCTTAAAATTGCATCTTATTTTGGAAGGTTTGACTATACGCCTGAGATGGCGGACAGAATGAGCCAGGACTTAAATTATGATTACTCAGCCGCAGAGCAGGAGATTGACTTTATGCCACAGGAATTTCTACTCAAGCCGCAGCGAGACCTAGTGCTGGATAGCCCGGTGAAGCGGCAGCAAGGCTAATGACTGCCTTTCTCCTAATATTGTTTATGATTGCCGCGGCTGCATTAAGTTGGTGGCTCTTAGGATTTCTGAGTGCCTGGCTCGAACACAGACAAATTGTTGATACGCCTAATGAGCGAACTGTACACCAAGGAAGTGTGCCGCGTGGCGGTGGTCTGGTAATTGTGGCGTTGCTGGCGGTTGTGCTTATGGGGGTGGCGATAGCATCAGAGCGATACTGGGTGTTTGGCGGCTTCACGCTGCTTTTGCTTGCTTGGTCTGGCCTAAGTTGGTGGGATGATAATCGTGGTCTGTCCCCACGGTTTAGGTTGGTGTTCCAGGTGTTGATAGCAATTGCTACGCTGATCGCGTTCGGCTATGTAAACAGCATTCAATTGGGCACGAATAATTCTCTATATCTAGCTGAATTTGGTATTGTGGTGACTTTTATTGGTCTTATGTGGATGACCAATTTGTATAATTTCATGGATGGCATGGATGGCTTGGCTGCGTCTCAGGCTATTATCGCAGGCCTAACACTTGGGTTCTGGTTTTGGCAGGTTGGCGATTTACAATTAGCATTTGTAAGCATGCTACTAGCGGCAATAGTTTACGGTTTTCTGCTGCGCAATTGGCATCCCGCGCAAATTTTTTTGGGGGATGTTGGTAGCATTGGTTTGGGTGCGTTCTTTGCAACGCTGTTCATTTTTGCCAATACTCGATACCAATTACCCATCATTAGTTTTGTGCTTTTATTTGGGGTGTTTGTGTTTGATACCAGCGTTACTATTTTGCATAGAATGCTTAAGCGCGAAAAGTTTTGGTTGCCGCATAGCAGTCACCACTATCAACGCTTGTCAAAGTTGGGAGTCAATCATGCCCAGATTGTGGTATTGAATGCAATTTTGATGCTCTGCTGTGCCATGTTGGCCAGCTGGAGTCTGATAGAGCGTGATAGAATAGCTGTATTAATTGTAATTGAATTTGGCCTCATGTTTGGCTACGCCGTGGCAGTATACATATTAGAAAATAACTCCAAAAACAAACAAATCTAAAACTCTTTATGCATCACATTTATAAGCTAGCATTGCAAAATGGTTAGATCACTTAGCACACTTATTTATCGATGGAGAATAGTCCTCCACGATATGTTGGTTATTCCTATTGCATGGTTTGGCGCTTATTGGCTGCGCTACAATTTAGAGGCGATACCTGAGCAGTTCTTATATAGCGCGCTGTTTAGCCTGCCGGTGGTAATGTCGGTACAGGTGGTCTCTAACGTATTCACTGGTGTACATCGTGGTGAATGGCGATTTGTGTCGCTACCAGACCTGTCATTGATAATCCGTGCGGTAATTGTGGGTACCGCCGGAATTGCATTCACGCTGTTTCTGGTGGCTGAGCGATTACAGTTTGTGCCACGGTCTGTGTTCATCTTATATGCCTTGATTCTTGGCTTGTTGATGTGTGGATCGCGTTTATTGTATCGACTGTTGAAGGACCAACATTTTTCTACTAAATCGGGTCGCAAGGTAGTCATTCTAGGGGCTGGTGCCGCGGGTGAGCTAATTTTGCGAGACTTTAGGCGTAATCATCCAGATCGTTACAATATTGTTGCCTTTTTGGATGATGATGTCGCCAAAATCGGGCGACAGATTCATCGGGTGCCGATTGTTGCCTCACCAGATGTGTTGCCGGATATTATTCTGCGCTGGGACATAGATTTAATTTTGATTGCTATGCCGTCGGCGAACGATGAGCAAATGCAGCGTATTGTAGGCATTTGCGAGCGCGCAGGCGTTGAATTTCGGACATTGCCTGGTGCGCATGAACTGCTTAGTGGACAGGTTGAATTATCGGACATGCGTGAAGTTCGTATTGACGACCTTTTGGGGCGTGACCCAGTCGCGCTTGATTGGCATCGCATCAAGGATAGTCTGTGTGATAAAACGGTATTGGTAACTGGCGCTGGCGGCTCAATTGGCTCAGAACTATGTCGCCAATTAGCAAGTGTGTGCTCAACTCATTTGGTGCTATTCGATCAAAGTGAATTCAACCTTTATCAAATTGAGGAGGAGCTAAGTAGCCGCTTTCCTGATATCCAGCTTACATCGGTATTGGGAGATATATGTGATATTGCCGCTAGCAATCATGTATTTGAGAAGTTTAAGCCAGCCGCCGTGTTTCATGCTGCCGCCTATAAGCATGTACCGTTATTGGAAGGGCAGGTACGTGAGGCGATAAAAAACAACGCTTTGGGAACCAAGATTATTGCCGATCTCGCGCATCGGCATAATGTGGAGAAATTTGTACTTATCTCAACCGATAAGGCGGTAAACCCAAGCAGCTTGATGGGGACATGCAAACGCGTGGCCGAAATCTATTGTCAGCAATTAGCACCACTGAGCGCCACGAAATTTATAACTGTGCGTTTTGGGAATGTGTTGGGTTCAGCAGGTAGTGTGGTGCCTAAGTTCCAAAAGCAAATAAAGGCTGGTGGTCCAGTTACCGTTACCGATCCAGAAATGACGCGCTACTTTATGACCATCACCGAGGCGGCGCAGTTGATTTTGGATGCCAGTGCGATGGGCGACGATGGTCGCATTTATGTATTGGATATGGGTCAACCAGTGCTCATAACGGATTTGGCCGAACAGCTTATTCGCTTGTCTGGCAAAGAGCCTCATCAGGATATCAAAATTGAATTCACCGGTCTGCGTAGAGGTGAGAAGCTACATGAAGAGCTGTTCCACAATGATGAAAGTATTAAACATACAGACTTCAAAAAAATCCACCTGGCTGAGACACGTAAGGTAGATGCAGACCTAGTTAATCAAGTATTTGATCGACTGGCTGATAAATTGGATAGCTACGATGGTAGCTTGTCTGAATGCCTTTACGCGCTTGTTCCAGAGTATGATCTGGACACAAGCTCGAATTAATCTGGGTTTTAGAGCTGGGTTTTGCCTGCTAGTCCTCAGTCGGTTGGCCGTTCTGCTCTTCCTCATCTAAAGCTTTTTCTGGCTCAAGTCGAGAAACTTGAGCTAGAACTCCAAATTTGGGATGGTCAAAGAAATGTTTTTCATTCAGTTTGATTCTGCGTTTTTCGTTTAATCGATAGCCCTCATAGTCAAGGTCCAGATTAAGGTAGAGTAGTTGCTTAGCGTAGGTCTTAATCCAGCCTGTGAGCGGAGGCTCTGTGATTTCAACGGCCGCTGCTTCCAGAATTGGCAAAGACTCTTGACCCCAAGAAAAATAGTTTATTACTCGGTACGATTCGGATTCATCAAGCGTGGTGTAATCATCAACCAGCATGCTTGGCTCCAGATCCCAAACTTCGGAGTTTGAACTCATCGGCTCAACTTCCGTATAATGATGGCTTTCATAGGCTTGGCTATGATCAAGGTTTTCAAAGACGATGATTTCAACCTTATAGTCCTTCGCGAAAGAAGGTGTAGCCGCACTGGCTAATACTATTATTGCAAGCTGACAAATTATTCGTAACATGTGTTGGTGATTTCTCGTGTTAGAGGCGGTTGCTGAGTGGATTATATGAGTGAATCGGGTTAAATAGTAACAATTTTACTTCATGGTCATTAATAAAATGGACGCACATAAAAAAGTAAAGCCTGTATTGAAAATGGGCGACCCCATACTGAATCAGATTGCAGAGCCGATCGACGTGTTCGACACGCCTGAGCTTCACCAACTTATCGATGAGATGCGTGTAACTATGCTTTCTCTGGATGGGGCGGGCTTGGCCGCACCGCAGATTGGTGTATCAAAAAGAGTGGTGATTTTTTCCATGCAAGATAATCCTCGTTATCCTCAGGAAGAAGCAGTGCCTGAAACGGTGTTAATTAACCCGATTATTGAAGTGTTGGGTGAGGTCAGACTCGGCATGTGGGAAGGTTGCTTAAGTGTGCCTGGGATGCGTGGCTATGTTGAACGACCCGCCAATATTCGTTACCAAGGTTTTGATCAATTTGGTGCTAAAATTGATAGAGTTGTAGATGGCTTTCATGCCGTTGTGGTGCAACATGAGTGTGATCACCTTGATGGAATTTTATATCCTTCGAGAATCACAGACTTCAATCGTTTTGGATTTGAAGAAGAGCTAGTACAAAGAGCCGACTATCCTTAGCGTTGTAATTAATCAGTGATCCTATGAATTTTGAGCCACCCTTTGGATTGGGGAATCCGCATGTGCAAACCATACTGTCGAGCGTTGGGCCGCGACGCATGTTGGTTCGTTCATCGTTTGCGCCACATCGCGCCAATGAGCAGCCAATGATTGTGAATTGCCACGATGGTATAAGACTGGCGGGTATTTACAATCAAGCATCAGAAGAAACCTCATCGCAATTAGCCATTCTAATCCACGGTTGGGAAGGCTGCGTAGATTCATCGTACATGCTGTCCATGACAACTACTTTGCTGGAGGCAGGCATCGATGTATTTAGGCTCAATCTTAGAGACCACGGTGATACTCATCACTTAAACGAAGGCATCTTTAACTCAACCCTGGTGCCCGAGGTTATTTCTGGGCTAGAGGATTTACAGGCCAGGCTGAAGTACCCTGAATACAATTTAGTGGGTTTTTCCTTGGGCGGTAATTTCGCGCTTAGGATTGCCGCAATGTCACATGATCGCGCGATAAAGTTGTCTAAGGTAATCGCTTTTTGCCCAGCCTTGCACGCTGGGCGAAGTAATGTTGTGCTTAACTCAAAATCTAACCTCTTTTATGGGCGATATTTCGTGAGAAAGTGGAAGCGCTCCTTAGCTAAAAAATTGCAGCACTTTCCGCACTACGATTACGGTGACTCACTTGCTGATATGAAAACGCTTGATGAAATGAATGCAAGGCTCATTCCACGCTATACCGGCTTTGACGATATTGAAAAATATTTTGAGGCTTATGCGATAACCGGTAAGACTTTAGAGAAGACCGTTTGTGCCTGCTATTTGCACTTTGCCAAAGACGATATGATCATTCCCTATCAGGATGTAGAGTTGCTGGCAGATAACCCCGATCTACATGTCACTTTAACCGAGAAGGGCGGACACTGTGGGTATCTAATGAACTGGAAGCTCGAGTCCTGGCAGGATAGTCGGACCTTAGAGCTATTGAATAGCAAATGAATAACTTGTTGAAACGTTGATAAAAGGGCCTGTTACAACGTTAATAAGGTCCGCAATTATTGCTTAGCAATGGGCTGTCCATATACAATCCCAGCTTGCCCAATTTCATCGCCATTTATTTTTCATGCGCACCCATTAAGGCCTATAGATATGTCTGAAACATTAGCAGCAATAAAGCAACTCAAAAAACAAATGCAAATGTCTGTGTTAGGGCAGGAGCATGTAGTCGATAGTTTGATCATATCAATGCTGGCCAATGGCAATGTGCTGGTTGAAGGCTTGCCCGGCACTGCCAAAACACGCTGTATAAAAACCTTAGCCAGAGTGATGGAGGCTGATTTGGGGCGAATTCAGTTCACCGCTGATTTGTTACCTTCCGATGTTACTGGGACCGAAATTTTTCAAGAGTTAAACGGCAAGCAGACCCTCACTTTTCAGCCAGGGCCAGTGTTTAACAATCTAGTGCTGGCAGATGAAATTAACCGAGCTCCTGCTAAGGTTCAAGGAGCATTGCTAGAAGCCATGGAAGAGCGACAGGTTACCGTGGCCGGCGAGACCTATAAGCTGCCGGAACTGTTTATGGTGCTGGCAACGCAAAACCCGATAGAGCAAGAAGGAACTTATCCATTGCCAGAGGCGCAGATGGATAGGTTTTTGATGAAGATTAATATTGATTATCCAGATCAAGAAACTGAATTGTCGGTGATCCGATTGGTACGCGACGAAGAACAAACTCAGTCTTCTGACGAGCAGGCAACCATCTCTCAACAGGCGGTTTTTACAGCTCGTCAAGAAATTCAAAAGGTTCATGTTTCTGACAATATTGAACGCTATATGGTGGCGCTGGTAATGGCCACGCGCAACCCCGGTCGTTACGACAGCCAGTTAAAAAGCTGGATCAGTGTTGGCTCTAGCCCGCGTGCGTCAATTGCCCTCGATAGATGCAGTCGCACGTACGCATGGTTGCAAGGCAAGGACTTTGTAGACCCTGATGATGTGCGAAGTATTACGCATGCGGTGCTACGACATAGGCTCATACTGAGTTACGAGGCCGCGGCAGAGGGCATTAGCCCTGATCAGGTGGTAGACGAGATAATCAAGCAAGTGGCCGTAGCCTGAGCCCTCCCAGGTCTTATGTATTGGGGAATTGACAATAGATTTAGACCAAAGCTGAGCGCTTAGGCTTATACCTATGGACAACTCATGCATTTATGCCGAGCTGAAAGACTTGGTGGCGCTGAGGCTACAGGCCTCAGGTTTTAGTTTTCTTCCCAAACAACCCGTGCATAGTATTTTGTCTGGTCGACATGCATCTCGTCTGAGAGGTCGAGGATTAAACTTTGAAGAGTTACGGCACTACCGGTTTGGTGACGACATTCGTTCGATGGATTGGAAGGTAACTAACCGCACTGGTAAGCCCCATGTTCGAGTGTTCACAGAAGAACGAGAGAGACCGGTTCTGTTGTTGGTTGATCAACGCATCGGTATGTTTTTTGGCAGTCGGCTGAAAATGAAATCAGTGATTGCAGCTGAATTAGCGGCACTGGCTGCCTGGCGGGTAGTCTCGGTGGGTGATCGAGTTGGTTCATTAGTATTTAATGACACTGAGATTATTGAAACCAAGCCGCATCGCAGTACTAAAACCGTTATGCAAATATTGCACAATGTGTTGAAACAGAACCATGCTTTAAGTGCAGCGCAGCGGCCTCCACAAAACGATCAACAATTAAATTTGGCACTCAAAGAGGCCGAACGTCTGAGCGGTCATGACTATCTAATTGTTATTGTCAGCGATATGAGTGGGTGGAACGCCGAAACTGTAAAACGCATCAAGCGGCTTGCGCAGCACAATGATGTAATGGCATCGTTGGTTTATGACGAGCTTGAAAAAACTCTACCAGACCATAGCAATCTGGTACTCAGCGATGGCCAAATGCAGGTGCAAGTAGAGCCTAGTCTGGCGGGTCTGAGCGCGCGCTATACCCAGCATTTTGAAAGTTCGGTTGAGCATCTGCAGCAGGAACTTAATAGGCATGGGATACCGGTTATTCCAATGAACACACATGAATCAGTAGTTGCGCAGATGAAAGCGGCTATTGGTGAGCGTTCAGGGCATGCCTATGAGCAGTGACAGCGTGGAAAACGTCGAGCATGCGGCGACCTTTGGCAATTACCTGATACATGGTATTGATGAAATTATCTTGCCACCAGCAATCGATTGGCTGCCGTTGGCTGTGGGCTGGAAGGTGTTGGGCTTAATAATATTACTATTATTGTTGTGGCAGGGCACACGGTTGACCAAACTATGGTGGCGCAATGCTTATCGTCGTGAGGCTTTACGTCAGCTTGATCGCAAAGCCGAGGACGAGAACTTGCAAGCGGTGGTGTCGCTATTACCGCACTACCTGAAAGTGACAGCGTTATACGCCTTTGCGCGTCAAGACGTCGCGAGTTTGGCAGGCAAGGATTGGCTTGAATTTTTGGATAGTCATTATGACGGCCCATCATTTTCCAATGGGCTAGGGCAGAAATTGTTATCTATCTCATACTTACCGCCAACACAATGGAGCTTGGACGAAGCACAGAGTAAGGCGCTGATTAAAATGTCGCGGCAATGGATAGCGAGTCATCGGCAGTCACAGCATGTTTGAATTCGCCAACCCGTGGATGTTGTTAGTGCTGCCTCTGCCAATTTTGGTGTATTGCTTGTCGGCAGTCTACCGTGAAAGTCATGATTCTATTAGAGTGCCATTCTTTCAGCGACTACTAGATCTGACTGGTGAGAAGCCTCAGAAAGGCGCTGTGGTGCTGCGGCGCGCGCGCATTCAAAAAATATGGGTGCCCACAGTATGGTGTCTATTGATGTTGGCTTTAGCGCAACCAATGTGGGTCGGTGAACCGATAGAACACGTTAAGTCTGCGCGTGATCTGATGATAGCGGTCGATTTGTCTGGTTCTATGCAGACAGCGGATTTTGAAACGGTGGACGGCAAACAAATATCGCGACTGGATGCGGTAAAACAAGTGTTGGCCGAGTTTGCTGAAAAACGCGACCACGACCGCCTGGGTTTAATTGTGTTTGGCGACTCGCCGTATCTGCAAGCCCCCTTTACTGAAGACCATAAAACCTGGTTGACCCTACTGGGCGAAACACAAATTGCAATGGCTGGGCAAAGCACACGATTTGGCGATGCTATCGGCCTAGCAATTAAGATATTTGAAGGCAGTGAGACAGAAAGTCGAGTGTTGATAGTGCTGACCGACGGTAATGATACAGGCAGTAAAGTACCGCCTGTCGAAGCGGCAAAGATTGCGCATGATAAACAAATAACAATCTATTCGATTGCGGTTGGAAATCCTGAGTCCTTAGGTGAAGAAGCCTTGGATATAGTAGTGCTAAATGCGATTGCCGAGATTACTGGTGGCAATTCATATCAGGCGGTCGATCGTGCGCAATTGCTGGAGATTTATCAGCACATTGCTGAGCTTGAACCTGAAGAGCATGAGTTCTTAAGTTATCGACCTCGACACAGCCTGCATCATTACCCTTTGGGCCTAATTGTCATTGGCTACCTCTTGTTTTCTCTGGTCTTTATGCTACGCACAAAGCGGCAGGTTTATGATGATTGAGTGGTTGCCATTTGATTTGGGTCAATACGCCCATTTTCATTTTCTAAGGCCTTGGTGGTTGCTTAGTCTGATACCGACATTGTTGTGTCTGTGGCTGCTTTCGTCGACCCGTAATCCGGTTGCTAAGTGGCGCTCAGTGATCGCGCCACATTTATTGAACGCTATGCTGGTACCACGCGGTAGAGCAAGTTGGTTTAACCCTGCCAGCGTCACAGCGCTCATTGTTGTGTTGGCCGGCGTTGCCATGGCGGGGCCAACTTGGAAGCAACAGGCATCACCATTCTCCGAAGACATTGCGGCACTGGTAATTGCTCTGGATGTTTCTTCGTCCATGCAACAGACTGACATACAGCCTTCGCGGCTAGAGCGAGCAAAGCAAAAAGCACATGACTTAATGAACTTGCGCCCCGGTGGGCGAGTGGGGCTGATTGTTTACTCTGGTACTGCGCACAGCGTGATACCACTCACAAATGATGCAGATGTTATTAATAATTTTCTCAGTGCAATTACCACTACCATGATGCCGCGCAATGGTAAATTTCCAGAAAAGGCTTTGGCAATTGCGGAACGCATGTTGCAGGATTCTCCAGTGCCGGGAACCGTGCTGCTAATTACTGATGGTCTGGGCCCGCAGTCAACGCAGGGGTTTAATGATTACTTTGCATCAAGAAACCATCAGTTGTTGGTATTAGGCATTGGCACCGAATCAGCCGATAAGCAGGGTCTAGACGATACGCTGATTCCGCTTGAGCGAGCGGCTTTGAGCAAGCTTGCGCGCAGCAGTGGAGGGGTTTATCAGTCGCTGACCTTGGATAAAAAAGATGTGCGAAATTTGAATCGGCGTATAAATAATCATTTGGTGATTGTGGATGATGGCAGCAGGCCGTGGGTGGATGCCGGCTATTATTTGTTGTTTCCTTATGCCTTGCTTTGGCTGCTTTGGTTTCGTAAAGGTTGGACCTTGCAATGGTGTATCGCGCTAATATTTATCGCCAGTCTTGGTACGCCACAAACGGTATCAGCTAATGAATCGGTGCTGGACAATTGGGGCTTTGTTGACCGGTTTATGGCTTTGTGGTTAACACCTGATCAACAGGGACGATATTATTTAGAGAAAGGTGACTATAAAACAGCAGCGGTAAAATTTGAAGATATTGGCTGGCGGGGTGTTGCGTATTATCGTGCGGAAAACTTTGAGGCCGCTGCCGAAATGTTTTCACGTATTGAGTCAGCGACAGGCTACTTTAATCTGGCGAATGCCTTGGCGCATGGACGACATTATGTGTTGGCGGTGAAGGCTTACAATAAAGTGTTGGAATTGCAAGCCGGGCATACAGGGGCTACTAAGAATCGTGATTTTATTCAGGCTATCATTGATGAGATAAATCTGATGAGTGCCAGCCAAAAAGCTGAGCCAGGCGATTTATCCAAAGAGCTTGGTGAAGACCAAGCGCAGACCGCCGATGGTGCTACACGCGACGACATTGTGGAAGCTGAGATTGAGCAATTGACCGCCGAGCAAATCTTACAGGATGAACAGTTAAATGAAACCTGGATGCGCCAAGTACAAAAAGACCCTTCACGCTTTCTGAAAGTTAAATTTTATATGCAGTTACAAGCCGAACAAGACAATGCAAGCAAATAACCGGCTGTCAATAGTGTTCGCCTGGCTATGTTTTTTATTGGCAGGACCGGTGCAGGCGCAGCCAGAGTTAACAACATTGGCACAAATGCAACAGTCTGAGAGATTACGCATCAAGACTTGGGTCGAACCAAGTGACAATATCTATGCTAGGCAGCAGGTCAAGTTACAGATAGAGATTTCAACCGACAATTGGTTTACTGGCGGCACTCGTATTCGCCACGTTGATGTTGAAAACGCCATCGTTCTACAGCGCGAAAATTTTGCTGTAAACTCAACCCTTATAGAAGGCGAAACCACTTGGACAGCACAGCTTTGGACGCTGGTTGTATATCCGCAAAGCAGTGGTGTAATTGAAATTCCCGCTATCCCTTTGTGGTTATCTATAGCCGGTGATGATAGTCAGTCTATTGTGGGTGATCTTGCCACGCGACCTTTTAGCTTTGTCGCCAAGACTCCTGCGACATTGAGTGATACGCAACAATGGGTTGCCACCAATCGCTTTGAAGTGGAACAACAATTTAGTAGGCCCATTGACCAACTGCAAGCTGGGGATGCTCTTATACGCACCATTACCCTGTCGGCGGATAATCTACCCGCAATGATGCTGCCAAAAGTTGTTCCCGAGAAGATCAATGGAATAGCTGTTTATCAAAAACCAGCTAAGATTTTAGATAAGGTGAATAGGGGGGAGTATCTTGCCCAAAGGACTGAGGAAATTAGTTATGTGTTCGAAAAAGTAGGACAATATGTGCTGCCAGCACAGACCTTTTATTGGTGGAATATTCAATCTCAATCACTTGAGTCTATAGAGCTTGAAGCCGTGTCCTTAAATGCCGGAGCAGTGGCCATGGGGCCGACAACTGCAAAACCTGAACCCGTGGAGCGCGCGCTCGGATTGGCACAGCTCGTTCCATTGTGGTTAAAGGTGATGATTGTGTTGCTTGTTGTGCTTATCGTCTATCTGCTCGCACGCGGTTTGTTGCAACGCAAAAAAAAGTCCGACTCAAGTAGGGGCGCGCAACTCACTGCGGCGACCCTAGTTAGAGATTTCGAAACCGCCTGTGCGCAAAAAGAATTCGAGTCAGCGCTAGCGCTGCTATATCAGTGGCTGGATCGCTATGGAGGCGAAAGATTCAAGGGTTCTGTGCGCGAACAACTCAATAGTCTTGAAAGAGCTGAACTAACACTATTGTTTGATGATCTTACGCAAAGCATTTACCATAAAGGTGACTGCAATGGGCAAGACCTAAAACGATTTGCAAAGCAGTACATAGGAGTCATACGCCGTTCTCAGAGAGCGAAAAAGTCATTGAGACCAGCTGTAGAGTTGAAATTAAATTGATCAGTCTGGACGCCGATTATTCGATAGGGCTCTATCTTATTTGATAGTGTAAAAACATAGTTTTCTGAAATTTGGCAATGCTTATTGCTGGTTAGATTTACTGTCTGCCATTAATTGGGGTTCGCCATGGCGCCTATTATCAAGGTGGCATCGAGTGGATATCATGAGTGATACATATTGTTCATGAGAGGCAGGAATATGATTTGAAATGATCGATTGCTTGTATAATAGCGAGAGCGGGCGTTTTGATAAGTAATATCATCGCTGATAACTACGGGAATAAAAGGGTATTCAGGAGTAGGTTTGGAAAACACACAGTTCAGCAATAAAAAAATTTTTGTATTTGGCGGCTTAGGCTTTATCGGAAATAGAATAGCACTAGAGTTATCAGAGAGGTTCGAGGTTCACGTTGTTGATAATTGCTGTTCTGATAATCGAGTTCATCCAGAATTGTTAAGGCGAGCAGAGGCTCTCAAGTCAAAGGGCGTTTTAGTTCACAGTATCGATATCTTGGACAGCGATGCGATGTCGGAACTCATTAATGGCGTATCAATTAATACCGTATTTCATTTAGCCGGGGCGAGTTCGATACAGTCGACTTACTCCGGCGAGGGATTTGAACAAGTTTTAGGGATCACAAACGAACTTCTTCACCATTTAAAAAACGCTGAAATTGATCGAATTGTGTATTTCTCGTCTTCCATGATATATGGGGATTTTTGCCATTCTTCGATTAATGAAAGCCATGCTAAAAAGCCTGTTGACCGATATGGCGCACTAAAATATGCGTCTGAGGTTTTGGTTAACAGTTGGGCGAAAGAAACGGATACTATATCAATAATCTTGAGGCCAACGGCGGTCTACGGACCAAATGATATTAAGCATCGAATTGTTGCCAAATTCCTAGATCAAGCCAGTTTTGATAAAGATTTAACAGTAGCGGGAGATGGAGAGAGCCGATTGGATTTCACCTACATCGACGATGTTGTCGCGGTGTCGAAGGCGGTACTTGATCACTACGACTCCGGAGATTTTAATGTGTCGTTTGGCCAATCTAGATCATTGAACGAGTTGGCTGAACTTCTTAAGCGCGTTTACCCTGACGCCAATATCAAGCATAACTATATTAATGATCATCCTACGGCCAAACGAGGTGCGCTAAATTCTGAGAAGGCAATTCGACTGTTGGGATATGAGCCGAAATTTCCTCTCGAACGTGGGCTTTTGAAAATGCTTCGTATAGAGGGTAACACAGAGTTACGTGATGATACGCTGATGGGAGGGATGTCACATCCCATTATCCCGCTCGCAAAAGCGGACGTAATCTCCACTGATTTTGAGATACTTAATACAACGCTTCAAACAGGTTGGTACACATCGGGACCCCAGAATACCGAATTTGAGAAGCGCTTTCTTGAGTATCTTGGTGAACACGAAAGATACGCACTTTCTGTTAATAGCTGCGCCTCAGCTCTGGAGCTATCACTGCGTGCGCATAACATCACAGGAGGCGTAATCGTGCCCGCGTTTACATTTTCTGCAACAGTAAATGCGGTTATTCGAGCCGGAGCAATTCCTCAGTTTGCTGATATTGAATCTCAGTACTTAGGGCTAGACTCCGAATCGGTAGAGAAGTCGATTACACTTGAGACCCAAGCAATATTGGTCGTCCACTTGGCAGGAACTATCTGTGATATAGATGCGATTGTAAGAATTGCGAAACGCCATAAATTAGTTGTTATCGAGGATTGCGCTCAAGCGCTTGCTGCTGAATATGATGGGCAGCAAGCGGGGACTTTTGGAGATACGTCATGTTTTTCTTTCTTCCCCACCAAGATGATTACTACTGGCGAGGGAGGAATGTTAGTTACAAAACACGCTGAGGTTTTTCACAAAGCCCGAGCGTTAGCAAACCATGGGTACAATACGTCTACTGAGGATCGCGAGAAACAGTTAAAGCCATGGTTGCGAGAGCAGGTGCTGCCAGGATTCAATTTCAGAATGAGCAGCATCAACGCTTCTCTAGGCATTGCTCAATTGAATAGGCTAGATGATATTGCAAAAACACGTCGGAAGAAGGCGCTTGCAATTACCCAAGGGCTAAAAACTATTGAATCGATCCGAGTGTTCGAATTCGATGACCGATACTCGGTCTATCAGGCATTGAATATCCTGGTGCCGTCGGACTGCAATCGTGATGAGTTTGTGTTGGAGCTAAGAAAAAAAGGTGTTATGGCCTCCGTGCATTATCCTGAAGTCTTGCCTGAGATATCGGTGTTTGAGCAATACAACTCGGGAATATGCCCTTTCTTGATTTCTCGCGAGATTTCGGAGAGGATTGTAACGCTCCCTTTGTATGGGTCAATCACGGAATTGCAGATTCAAAGGTTGCTATATGTCGTTACAAGTACCGCTGTGCAGCATAAATTTATGTTGTGACACACATTGAGTGGAACCTCAGATTACGCAAGGGCATATGCCCTTGTTAGCGGTTGACCAACATCTTCGGTTGCTCTAGTTATCAATGCATTACTAACTGGTAATGCCCCTATAGTATTGAAGGCGATCGGGTTCAATGCTGAGAGTTCTTAATACGCTCTTGATTCCAAAATATCAGTGCGCATGCGTTTGATGTCAGCGCGGGCTTGCTCCATGGACTCTTTTAATTTTTGCTGATCACGGGCCAGTCGTTCGGCAGCTTTTTCTAGTTGTCGGCGGGCCTTTTTGGCTTCAGTTCTAGAAAGATGGTTTGCCTCATGTGCGGCTTCAATGTCGTGCCTCACCTTGTCTATTTCATGTTGCGCCATAGCGAAGTCATCTTGATGCATTTCGATTTCTACCTGCATGTTTTGCATTTCATGCGCTAGTATCTCCATTTCCTCTTCGCTGAGCTTGGCACCCTCATGGTTGGTGATGATTTTTATCTGCTGATGAATTTTTTCACTCTCGCCAGCAGGCATAGATTTGCGAGCCAATTCGTGCATGTGAGTGTTCTCAACCATTTGCTCATACATGGTTAATTCCTCAGCGGTCATCTCACGTTTTACATCGCCCTCCATGATGAATTTTTCACCGTTCTGTTCCATAAAAGTTTTATTATCTTTCATGATTATAAATTCGGCGGGTTGGTGCGTACTGTCGCCGTCTTGATGCACGAATTTATACAATTGTTTTTGCGGTTGGGAATCACTCTTTGTTTCATGTGCAGAAACGCTGTATAGCGAAGTGCAGACAACGATGGCGGCGCTGAATATTGCGAGCAGCGTCTTGTTGTTAACACGGTTGAGTTTCTTGATATTCATTATTCTTTCCTCTAATTGGTGAATTGATTTCCAAGGGCAAAGCAGGCTATGCGGGTGGGTGGCAGAAGCCGTTGAAATTAACGCATGGCCATAGGCTCTTTGCGCCTTTGTGTTGGCTTTACTAAGTACTAAATGATCGCAATATAGTTCCTGATCATGTCTAAAATATTTTCGCGCGAGGTACAGCAATGGATTGAACCAGAATATGCAAACTGCAACATCCCACAGCAAGTTGAGCCATAGGTGGCCGTATCTGATGTGCTGCTCTTCATGCGCAATGATTAGCCCGATCTGTTCTGGGGTTAGTTCTTGCAGCAAGTGCAGAGGGAAGTAAATTTTGGGCTTAATAAAACCATAGGCCGCTGGTGAAAAATCAATCTTGTTGATGCCTACCACAGCGTAGTTTTTGCGTGAATAATTGGTTGATGAGGTAGGGATTGATGTTAGCTTGTTAGCGGAGCGAATTAGCTTAAGCTCTAAGCGTAATTGATAATGCTGATAGACCAGTCGAATCAACAATGCCGATGCAGCAATAAGCCATAGATGGGCTAAAACAATCCATCCATCAAGCGCCTGTCCAGGTTCGACAATGTAAGGCTGCACTACATAATCATGTACAATTTTACTGACAGCGACTGCCGGTGGTTTGGCAAACTCAATTTGGCTTATCAACCATGCTGTACTTATTCCTAGAGGAATCGACATCCACAAAAGATAGGTGTTTTTATCGTTGAGTATATGGCGTATGCCATGGCGGGCGGCTAAAACCAAAAGCAGCAATAGGCTGATTTCAAAATTGCTTTGCCAAAGGTCGTGGATTACGTTTTGCATTAGTCGTTCTCTGCTGAATCTGAGTCATCAAGCAGTGCTCTAAGGTAGTCCAATTCCTTTTGTGACAACTGCTTATTGTGTACAAAAGTTGCCAATAGCTCTTGCATGTCGCCTTTGAAAACTTTTTGCAAAAAGCCCGAGCTCTCCTGAGCAAGAAAATCTTCGCGTTCAACTAGGGGCGAGTAAAAGTAACGTCGACCGTCTTTTTGATAGGACAACACCTTCTTCTTCACCAATCGGTTTAAAAACGTTTTTACAGTTTTCTCATTCCAACTTTGATCGCTTAGCCGCGAAACGATATCTGAGCTGGATAATGGAGATTCTTGCCACAGAATTTCCATTACCAATTTTTCTGACTCACTTACGCGTTTGGACATATTTTATAAATCCCTTCTTGGTGCTTCGTTCTGTTCTGAATTCGCTATGATTACATTTGTAATCTCAATGTAAGATTACATGTGTAATTTTAAAACGTCAAGGTTTTTGGGGTTTTAGATTGGTGAAATATTTGTCATGGCGAATCTGGAAAGATAGAGCTAGAAATCTAATTAAATTTTTGCTGATCAGTTTATAATTTCGGCATGTCTGATACCTTCGTTCATCTTCATCTGCACACTGAGTACTCGCTCGCCAATGGGATGATTCGTCTGCCAAGTTTGATTGATCAAACTCTGCAAAATCAGATGCCAGCAGTTGCCATCACTGACATCGGCAATCTTTACGGAACGGTTAAGTTTTTTAATAAGTGTATGGCACAAGGCATCAAACCCATTATTGGTGCTGAAATCTATATAGAGAACCCCGACAAGCTTACTCAGCCCTATTGTCTAGTGTTGTTGGTGCAGGACGAGAATGGTTATCGCAATCTTTCTGAGCTGTTGTCGCGCGGTTTTCGTGAAGGGCAGCAACACGGTAAGCCAATTATTCCTAAGTCTTGGTTGGAAGGTAAGACCGACGGTTTGATTGCCTTGTCTGGCGGTCAACGCGGTGATATTGGCGGAGCAATTATGGCCGGGCGAGAGACCCATGCGCCGATACTTTTGGAGGCTTATCAAAAATTATTTCCAAATCGATTTTATTTGGAGATTCAAAGGGTGGGTCGACCCTACGAAGAAGAATACATTAGTGGTGTGGCACAGTTAGCCGCGCGTATGCAGGTGCCATTGGTAGCTACCAATGACGCGCACTTTATGCAGCAAAAGGACTTTGATGCGCATGAGGTAAGAGTTTGTATTAATGAAGGCCGTGTTTTGAACGACACGCGGCGTCAGAAACAGCATACCTCGGAGCAATACTACAAAACTGCAGCACAAATGGTTGAACTGTTTGCAGATTTGCCAAGCGCTATTGATAACACTCTTTTGATTGCGGAGCGATGTAACTTTTCGCTACGAATGGGAGAATATTTTCTGCCCGATTTTCCGGTGCCCGAAGGTAAGACCATAGAAGAGTTTCTAAGTGATGAATCATATCTAGGCTTAGAAGAGGTGATGCTGCGTCGCTACCCCGAAGGCCCCAGTGAGGAGGTGCGCCAGGAGTACATGGCGCGCATGGATTTTGAGCTTGGCATTATCAACCAAATGGGCTTCCCAGGTTACTTTCTTATTGTTGCCGACTTTATTAAGTGGGCTAAAGATAATGACGTGCCAGTGGGCCCGGGTCGTGGTTCAGGTGCGGGGTCGATAGTTGCCTATGCGCTAAAAATCACCGACCTAGACCCTATTGAGCATGCCTTGCTGTTCGAGAGGTTTCTCAACCCAGAACGAGTTTCAATGCCAGATTTTGACGTTGATTTCTGTATCGAGGGGCGCGAAAAAGTTATTGATTACGTGGCGCAAAAATATGGCCGTGACAAAGTTTCGCAAATTATTACCTACGGAACTATGGCAGCTAAGGGTGTGGTGCGCGATGTTGGCCGTGTTCTGGGGATGTCGTATGGCCATGTTGATGGCATAGCAAAGCTTATTCCCTTCGATCTTGGCATGACCCTTAGCAAAGCCTTAGATCAGGAAGAAGAGCTAAGAGATCGCTATGAGAATGAGGAGGAAATATCAGCCTTGATCGATATGGCACTAAAGCTCGAAGGCTTGGCGCGCAATGTTGGTAAACACGCGGGTGGGGTGGTCATAGCGCCCACTAATCTTACCGACTTTACGCCACTGTATTGTGAGCATGGCAGCGAACAGATCGTTTCGCAGTATGACAAAGATGATTTAGAAACTATTGGTCTGGTAAAGTTTGACTTCTTAGGCCTCAAAACACTGACCATAATCGATTGGGCGGTTAAAGCAATTAATGTGTTTCGGAATCGGCAGCAGCTAGAGCCAATTGACATAACTAAGTTGCCGGTAGACGATAGCCAGACCTATGAGCTATTGAAAAAAGGCATGACGACGGCCATTTTTCAGCTGGAATCGTCAGGCATGAAGGAGTTGATCAAAAATCTGCAGCCGGATCAATTTAATGACATTGTTGCTTTGGTGGCGCTATATCGTCCTGGCCCATTGGGTGCCGGTATGGAGAAAGTTTATTGTGATCGCAAGCATGGCAAGGAGCCTACCGTCTACCCGCATGATGTGCTGGAGCCTATACTCAATAGTACCTATGGGGTAATTCTTTACCAAGAACAGGTAATGGAAATTGCTCGGGTTATGGGTGGTTACTCATTGGGTGGTGCGGATATTTTACGCCGCGCCATGGGCAAGAAAAAAATAGACGAAATGGCACGACAAAGAGCCATTTTTGAAGAAGGCGCAGCGCAACGAGATATTCCGGTTGATGTTGCCAAAGACGTATTCGATCTGATGGAGTATTTTGCTGAATACGGATTTAACAAATCGCACTCGGCTGCCTATGCATTAGTTGCCTATCAAACGGCCTGGCTTAAGACGCATTATCCCGCGCACTTTATGGCGGCTTGTATGTCAGCTGATATGGAAAATACCGACAAGGTGGTGATTTTATTGCATGAAGCGAGTGAAATGGAATTAACGGTGCAAAACCCTTGCATCAATCTATGCCAATACGCATTTCGTGCAATTGACGAGCAGAATATTGTTTACGGTCTCGGTGCTATTAAGGGCATTGGTAGACCAGTGATTGAAAGTATTATTGATGCGCGTTCAAAGGGCGGGGCATTCAAAGATCTATACGATCTATGTGCGCGAGTCGATGCCAAAAAGGTGAATCGGCGAGCACTCGAGGCACTAATTAAGTCTGGAGCCTTGGATGAGCTTGGCGTGCATCGCGCCAGCTTAGTGGCAAGCATTGATCTAGCATTAGATGCGGCAAATCAAAAGCATCGGAGTGCAGCGGCTGGTCAAAACGATTTCTTCGGCATAGAAGCCCCTCAAGATGCTGTGCAGACTTACCAGAACGTTGCCGAGTGGAAAAAAGAGGATTTACTTGCTGCAGAGAAAGATACCTTAGGTTTGTATCTAAGTGGGCACCCGATTGATGTCTATATCAAAGAGCTGGATCAATTTACCACTTGTCGTTTGGTGGACGTAGATGTGGGAAACTCCAAGGGCAAGAAGCTGGTAACGCTGGCGGGTCTGGTGGTTGGAGTACGAACCATGAATACCAAGTCGGGCTCGCGCATGGCCTTTTTGACCTTGGATGATAAAACTGCACGCATAGAAATTGGCGTGTATGGCGAGCTTTATGATCAGCGACGTGATGTGATTCACAAGGATAAAGTGCTGGTCGTTAAAGGCAAGGCTAGTCTAGATCATTATTCTGGAGGGCTGCGGCTGTCGGCGGATGAGCTATTTGATATTGAGCAAGCCAGAAGCAACTTGGCGCGGCATATGCAGATACGATTAAGTGCTGAGCAGCTAGATGCGGGAATAGTGACCCACTTGAGGTCGATATTGAACTCTAATGATCAGGGCTTATGTGGGCTTGGTTTTGAATATCACTCAGATGCGGGTACTTGTCAGCTAGAGATTGCAGAAGGTTGGCGTGTGGTTCCTAACAAGGTCATGCTGGAACAATTAGAAGGACTAATTGGGCAATCGAACATACAGTTGATCTATTGAGGCGACTCTGATTAAGTTGTTTGTAAGGAAAGTCATCTAAGTTATTGCTCTTTAAAAGAATTTCATCTTAGTGCTATACTTGTGATACTTTATATAAGCTTATAAATTGTTGTAGAGAATAATAGATCGCTGCCCGAAAGTGACCACGACTCGACCATACTTAATTTGCATTGTGTCTTGCCTTTGAATTCACTTTCGATTTTGTTTTTTCCATTTTAGTCTTTCAAATCACCGATATTTTTTTTGACGGGAATATTGATAAGTGGAAATATATCAATCACTTACATTAATTCAATAAATCAAATGTTATGAACTATTCTGTTGACCAATTCGCTGAGCAGCTATTTGGGGAGTTAGCGCTGGATTCGAATGCTACTTATTTTATTGCCTATAGCGGCGGTGTGGATTCAACAGTTCTATTGCACTTAATGGTCGAGCTAAGAGAGCGAGAAAGACGACAAGAAAGAGAGCGAGAACCATTCAAGTTGGTTGCACTGCACGTAAATCACAATTTACAAGAGGGCTCCAAGGCTTGGTCAGAGCACTGTGCCAGTGCTTGTGCCGATCTAAATGTACCGTATAGAAGTGTCTCACTTGACCTAGAGCAACGCAATGAGTCGCTTGCTCGTAATGCGCGCTATGATTGGTTTCGCGAGCAAATGCCCAGTGGCAGTGTTTTGTTAACGGCGCATCATCGTCAAGACCGTGCTGAAACCTTATTGTTTAATTTGATGCGTGGTGCTGGTAGCACTGGACTTTCAAGTTTACGTGCAGTACGGCCATTTTATGGCTCAAAGCTAGCAAGACCTTTGTTGCAACTTAGCCAAAAAGACATTCATGATTATGCAGAGAAGCATAGTCTTAGTTGGGTTGAAGACCCGACTAACAAGGACGCGCTTTATTCGCGTAACCACATCAGAAATAAGATTCTGCCAGTACTAAAAGAGTTTCGTGGTGATGCTGAATCGAACATTGCTAGAGCAGCGGCTAATCTTGAACAAGAGAATTTATTACTCAGGGAAGTTGCTATTTGCGATCTGGTGGAAGTCAGAGAGCACGCTAAACATCCTCTGGATAATTCCCATGCGATTTGTTTTGAAGATTTTCAACACCTTTCAAGTGCTCGCCAAGCTAATCTGTTGCGCTTTTGGTTGGGCAGTCTGCAATTGCATATCCCCAGTAGACGCTTGCTGAATGCCTTGCTTGCGGCGTTCAATGAGCCGCCCAGCAGCACCACTATTTTGCAAGAAGAGGGCAGTCAGTTTCGTTTTTACCAAGGCTATCTTTATGTAATGCCAGCTGTCAGAGAAGCGCAACCACTGCTGACAATTGACTGGAGGGATATTGATCAACCTATTGATTTATACGCTAGTAAAATTCGAGTTGATGCTACGCCTAAACTGCGTGATCTTTATAAGGACAGGCGAAATTCAAGTCTGCAGCTTACGTCTAAAGCGCATGTGATGAACCCCAAGGCGCTGCAAGGACACACGCTTAATCTTAAGAAGTGGCTACAAGAGATGGGTATTCCGCCTTGGCGTCGCCAGGCAGTACCCTTGCTCACCCTGAGTCAAGCCAATAATGATTTGGTGTTAGGCCCGGTTGATCAACAGCTTCAAAGTGATTGGGTTTCTTTGGAATGTCCGATTGTTTAATTTGAAGAATCTACAAAAAGTTAGCATTTTCAACATTACTGCCTCAAAACCGATTGTTCAAAATCGGCCTCTCTTGTATCATGTAGAACCTTCTGGAGCACAGCATCAAACTCATTACTCGCGTTGATCTGGGGCTCTGTAATTCGCCGTTTCTAGAATTAGTATATTAAGTTGAATCAAATGTCGCGAGGTCGCTTTGCAGCGCGCGTGATTATCATATTGGCTTAATACTGATATTGGTGTGGTTTAGCGAAGAGAGTTAGCGTTCATGACAAAATATGTTTTTGTAACAGGTGGAGTGGTTTCTTCTTTAGGGAAGGGCATAGCCGCCGCGTCGCTAGCAACATTGCTAGAGTCCAGAGGGTTGAAAGTTACTTTAATGAAACTTGACCCATATATTAATGTCGATCCGGGCACAATGAGCCCGTTTCAGCATGGTGAAGTGTTTGTAACCGAAGATGGCGCCGAGACCGATTTGGATTTAGGTCACTATGAGCGCTTTATCCGCAATACTCTGTCACAGAAGAATAATTTTACCACTGGTCGAATTTACGAACGGGTGCTACGCAAGGAGCGGCGTGGAGATTATCTGGGCGGTACGGTACAGGTTATCCCGCACATCACCAATGAGATGAAAGATGCCATAGAAGATGGTGCTGGCGATGTGGATGTGGCATTGGTGGAGATTGGTGGCACAGTAGGTGATATTGAGTCACTGCCATTTTTGGAGGCAATTCGGCAAATGCGCATCGAGAAAGGCTATGAGAATGTCTTGTTCATGCACCTCACTTTGGTCCCTTATATTGCAGTGGCTGGTGAAATTAAGACTAAGCCAACCCAGCATTCGGTTAAAGAACTGCGCAGCATTGGTATCCAGCCAGATATCTTATTGTGTCGTGTAAGTGAACCACTACCGGATGACGCTAGAAGTAAGATAGCCTTGTTTACCAATGTTGCAAAAGACGCCGTTATTTCTGGGGTTGATGTGGAAAATATCTACCAGATACCCTTGTTATACCGAGATCAGGGTGTAGATGAGTTGGTGGTTAAGCACTTGCGCCTTGACTGCCCTCCAGCCGATCTTTCAGAGTGGGAAAATGTGGTTCAACGTAAGGCCAATCCGAGTAGCGAAGTTACTATCACGCTGGTGGGTAAATATATAGGTCTGACGGAGTCCTATAAATCTCTATCTGAAGCCCTTATCCACGCAGGTATTCATACGCTTACTAAAGTTAATCTTAACTACGTTGATGCCGAGACAATTGAAACCGATGGTGTTGCTTGTCTGGCTGGCAGTGATGCTATTTTGGTGCCTGGCGGTTTTGGTGATCGCGGAATCGAGGGTAAGATACAAGCAGCTCAATACGCACGCGAAAGCAAAACGCCGTATTTAGGCATTTGCTTAGGTATGCAGGTGGCGGTAATAGACTATGCACGTAATATTGCTGGCTTGGTGAACGCCAATAGCAGTGAGTTCGATTCTGAAACACCTTATCCTGTGATTGCTCTCATCACCGAGTGGACACAAGAAGATGGCAGCGTAGAGCAACGTGATGAAAATTCCGACCTAGGCGGCACCATGCGTCTTGGCGGCCAAAAATGCAATCTATTGGATGGCACTAAAGCTCAAGAGGTCTATGGTAGTGACAACATTATTGAGCGACATCGCCACCGTTATGAATTTAATAATATTTTGCGACCCAAGTTGCTCGAAGCCGGCTTGATTGTCGGTGGTGTGTCTGATGATGATTTAGTTGAAACCGTTGAGATAGCTGATCACCCTTGGTTTATTGGAGTACAGTTCCATCCGGAATTCACCTCAAGTCCGAGAGATGGTCACCCGCTGTTTACTTCTTACATTGAGGCCGCGTGTAAGTACCGAGATCAAAATAAAGCGGATCAAACTTCTGTGGTGGAGCTGGAGGCAGCGTTATGAAGATTGCAGATTTTGAAGTTGGCTTAGACCAACCCTTCTTTTTGATTGCTGGCCCCTGTGTGATTGAATCAAGAGAATTTGCTCTAGAAACAGCAAAAATGATTGCTGACATCACCGCAGAGCTAGGCATTAATACCCTGTATAAGTCCTCTTTTGATAAAGCCAATCGAACTTCAGGCAGTTCTTTTAGAGGCCCAGGAATTGAGGAAGGCTTAGATATACTGGCGGAAGTCAGAGAGCGGGTGGGCATTCCCGTTTTGACCGATGTGCACACGCCTGAGCAGGTACATATGGCTGCCAAGCATGTAGACATGATCCAGACACCAGCATTTTTGTGCAGACAAACTGACTTAATCGAAGCGGTAGGCTCCTGCGGTATTCCCGCCAACATCAAAAAAGGGCAATTCCTATCACCGCAGGAAATGGTCAATGTAACTAAAAAGGCGCATGCCGCAGGCGGAGTCGATAAAATTACCGTGTGTGAACGGGGTGCGAGCTTTGGCTACAATAATTTAGTGGT
>Ga0316189_10000724_pt1 | contig 32955 bp, 27 predicted proteins | sample LowCovwburrow_MG_FD_204930 | JGI IMG/M metagenome (GOLD analysis project Ga0316189, IMG submission 204930) | Coastal sediment microbial communities from Maine, United States - Lowes Cove worm burrow | ecosystem: Environmental > Aquatic > Marine > Coastal > Sediment | place: USA: Maine...
ATCTATTCGGTACCGTTGAGCGGGTCGCAAAGGGCATGGGGCGCAAGCCTGATGAACTGCGCGAGATTGGCGAAACTTTAGCTTTTCTGCGCCAGCCCGAGCCACCGCGCGGCATAAAAGACGTCATAGATAAGTTTCCACTGGTAAAAAAAGTCCTGTCGATGCGGCCCAAAAACGTCAAGACCGGCCCGGTGCATGAGATCGTCCTCACAGGCGATGATATTGATCTGAACACACTGCCTATTCAAAGTTGTTGGCCCGGTGAGCCAGCGCCGTTAATCACTTGGCCGCTTGTTGTCACAAAAGGGCCGTCTGATAGCGCTGAAGATAGCTATAATCTGGGCATTTACCGCATGCAGCGGATCAGCAAAAATCAGACGCTTATGCGCTGGCTAAAGCACCGTGGCGGCGCCCAGCAATATGCCCGGTGGAAAGATAAGAAGCCTGAACCGCTGCCATGTGCTGTGGTGATCGGCGCTGATCCGGGGACAATACTCGCCGCCGTGACGCCTGTACCCGATACGCTGTCAGAATATCAATTCGCAGGCCTCCTTCGCGGTAAGAAGGTACCGCTGGTTGATTGCAAGACCGTGCCCATTAAAGTGCCTGCCACCGCCGAGATGGTCCTAGAGGGCTATGTCAGCTTGGATGATTACCGCGACGAAGGCCCTTACGGCGATCATACGGGCTATTATAACAGCGTCGAGCAATTCCCGGTCTTTACCGTCACCGCCGTCACCATGCGGAAAGACCCGATTTACCTCAGCACCTATACAGGACGCCCGCCGGACGAGCCGAGCGTGCTGGGCGAGGCGCTGAACGAAGTCTTCATTCCGCTGCTGCAACAACAATTTCCCGAGATCACCGATTTTTGGCTGCCCCCAGAGGGCTGCAGTTACCGAATCGCTGTGGTTAGTATGAAGAAAGCCTACGCTGGTCATGCCCGCCGCGTAATGATGGGCGTTTGGTCGTTCCTCAGACAATTTATCTATACGAAATTTGTCATCGTGGTGGACGACGATATCAACACCCGCGACTGGAAAGACGTGATGTGGGCCATATCCACCCGCATGGACCCGGTGCGGGATATTGTCACCGTTGAAAACACGCCGATTGATTATCTGGATTTTGCTTCGCCGGAAAGCGGTCTTGGCGGTAAGCTCGGCCTAGACGCAACCAACAAAATCGGCAGCGAGACCCACCGCGAATGGGGCGAAGAAATCCGCATGACTGACAAGGTCGTTGAGCGCGTCGATGCTATCTGGGGCGAGCTAGGCTTGCCCGGCAGCGGCGATAAAATTTGGAAGTGAGCGCCCCCTGTTTGATAAGAGTCTTCACTCCAGCGAAGGCTAGGTAGTGACGATGGTGGTGGATTGAGCGGATAACGGCGAACAGGGGAGGAGCACCTATGACGAAGCGGCAGAAATTATTGATAGCGGTGGTGATTATTACCTTGGCGAATTTATGGCTTTGGTCGTCGAATAAGTCCCTTCTAGAGGAAATGGATGCGACTGAATCGGGCGCCTCAGAGCCCGCCAATGAAAACGCTGCAAATGACCAATAACAGCCGGTTAAGCGGTTGCTATATCCAGCAGAACAGCATATTGTCCGTCGCTCCAACACCCCTATTCATGCGGAGCAAGGACCAATATGTCTGAAGCAACATTATCCATCTTAAACGATCTTATTGATGCAGCGAAGAAAGCGGGCGCCGATGCAGCCGACGCCGTCGCTGTTGAAGCATCCAGCAAATCCGCCAGCTGGCGCGATGGTAAGCTTGAAGACGTGGACGGCAGCGAGGGCGAAGACATCGGTCTACGCGTCCTGATCGGCACACGACAAGCGATGGTATCATCATCTGATCGTAGTGCTGTCGCCCTGAAAGCTTTGGTCACGCGCACCATTGATATGGCGAAAGCTGTGCCCGAGGATCCCTACTGTGGGTTAGCGCCCGAAGAACAGCTTTTTCAAGGGCCTATCCCAGATTTGGAATTAGCAGACAGCACCGAAATATCTGCTGAAACGCTGCTGGAGTGGGCTACCGCTGCCGAGGATGCGGCGCGGGCCGTGGATGGTGTGTCAAACAGTGACGGCGCTGGTGCGTCTTCCGGCTCATGGGGGCTGGCAATGGCAACATCGCACGGCTTTTCTGGCCATTACCGTGGCACTAGTTGCTCGATCTCAGTGTCAGCGATCGCTGGTCAGGGCACGAGCATGGAGCGAGACTATGATTATGATAGCGCCAGGTTTGCCAGCGACCTTCGGGGGGCGTCAGACATTGGCCGTATCGCCGGTGAAAAGGCCGTGGCGCGACTGAACGCAGGACGCCTGAACAGTGGTACAATGCCAGTGGTCTTCGATCCTCGCGTTGGGAATAGCTTGCTGGGGCATTTTGCTGGCGCCATAAATGGGGGATCCATCGCCCGAGGTACCAGCTTCTTGAAGGACAAAATGGGCGCAGCTGTTTTCCCTAGCGGTATCCAAATCATCGACGATCCGCTGAAGATGCGAGGTCAGAAATCACGACCTTTCGACGGTGAGGGACTGGCCTGCAATAAAACACATTTCATCAAAGACGGTGTTTTGCAAAGCTGGACATTAAACAGCGCAACCGCAAGGCAGCTAGGGCTGACGGCCACGGGTCACGCATCGCGCGGAACGTCGGGTGCGCCCGGCATTAATCATTCCAATCTATATATGAAACCCGGCAAGGTCAGTCCCAGCGACTTGATCGCCGATATCAAAGATGGATTTTATGTTACCGAACTGATTGGCATGGGTGTGAACGGGGTGACGGGCGACTATAGCCGCGGCGCCGCTGGCTTTCGTATTGAAAACGGCCAGATCACAACACCAATAAGCGAAGTCACGATCGCCAGTAATTTGATTGATATGTTCGCCAGACTGATTGCTGCCAACGATTTGACGTTCAAGTATGGAACCGATGTGCCGACACTGCGTATTGATGATATGTCTATTGCTGGTATTTAATCCCTACAAAGTCTCTGGGCAAAGTCTCTGGGCAAAGTCTCTGGGCAAAGACTTTTGGAGACCTTTAAAGATTTTTTTACCATGACGGGCGCACACTATACTCTGAAAGCTTAAAAAGCCAATCGAAGCAAGGTCTATAATGGCGTTTAAAGATGAAAGCGAAGATCTAAGTTGCCCGTGGTCGTTGGATGACGATGAGCTGCTTGTCAAGCATATCACATTGGAAGCTGGACGGATTGCACTGAGTTATTTTGCGCGAGATTGCTCCCAGTGGTCAAAATCAAACGATACCCCCGTCAGTGAAGCGGATATTGCTGTCGATACGTTTCTGCGGTCAACCTTAAGCCAAAATCGCACGGGATACGGCTGGTTAAGCGAAGAGACCGAAGATGCGCCGGACCGGCTGCGCTGTGGACGGCTTTGGGTTGTTGACCCGATCGATGGCACCCGTGCTTTCCTTGCTAACGGTGACGACTGGTGCGTCTCCGTGGCGCTTGTTCAAAATCGTCGCCCTGTGATCGCTGCCCTATATGCCCCTGTGAAGAATGCGTTTTATTTCGCCAGAGCCGGCTGCGGCGCCAGTAAAAACGGGATGCCGATTCATGTGGCGGAAACGCGCACACTGGACCGAGCCCGGATGATGGGGCATGAGCCCTCATTCAGACAACACGCCTTATGGCCAACCCCCTGGCCTGAGACTATGGAGTGCCAAGAGGTCAACAGCATTGCCCTTCGCCTTGCCCAAATAGCGGATGGTCAATTCGATGCCTGCGTTACCCTTCGCCCAAAAAATGATTGGGATATGGCAGCCGCTGATCTTATTCTCAAGGAGGCAGGAGGGACCGTCACCAATGCCCATGGCGATCCGCTAGAATTTAATCACAAGAAACCTCTGCACGAGCATATTGTTGCATCCATCCCATCCCTGAACAGCTCGATATTGGAGCGGGTTCAGCCAGCACTGGACTTATGGAAGCAGTCGTCCGAGCGCGCGCCCTAAGCCTGCCTAAATACTGCCCAGCAACTTAACGACGGCTGGCTAGCACGTCTTCATATAAGGCCATATCTTCACTGTTCAGGTCTTCGATGAATTGACGGGTTTTCTTGTCAATAGACTGCGATCCCCCGCCGCGCATATTCTCTTTGAGCGGTGCCAGTTCCATACCGGAAAACAGGTTAAATCGCTCCAGGTCTTCCTTGTAGCTTTCCGTCAAACCTACAAACCCAAGGTCTTGCCACGGCTGACCAGCTAAATATCGCGACTGGAGATTAGGCTCTTTTCGTTCCGTCAAGAAATCTATCAGTGATACCGATCCATCAGTCTTCGCTTTATAATAAGCATAGTGGGATAGAGCCCGCGTAACGGGATGTCTAAGAAACGTGGCAAAACGATCGATAGGGAAGATGCCTTGATACCGATTCAATCGGAAGTGGCCACACAGAAAGAGCGGCTTTCCCGGCGGTCCGTCGCCTCTAAACATATCGAAAAGCTGTTGCCCGCCTTCCTTGGAATCGAACAAATGTTCAAATGCTGATGTCGTTACCTTCTTACCGATGCGGTAGTGGTTAACCACAGTATGCGGGCTGCTGGACTTCTCCACCGCTGTACGTATTGAGGTTCCTGCTGTCTTTGGAATATGCATAAAAACAACAAAATTAACGTAGCCTGAAGTCGTCATATCGCTGCACCTATAATCGTAAGATTACACCTGCCGATACTGCGATTTGATAGAGTATCGACGTAAAATCTTTGGCGATTTGAACAGACTTGGTTTGCACTCTCGGCAATACAAAAACCTCATCGCCCGGCGCCAAACCAACGCGCCTACTATCCAAGTCACTGCGGCTAATCTGAATAAAGCTACCATCTCGGCGAAGAACTAACACAATTGCGCCCCGTGCACTTTGAGTGAAACCGCCCGCCATGCCTATATAGGATTCAACGGTATTGTCCGGGTCAAACACCATAGCGCTCGGGAACAAAACATCGCCGTGAACCATAATCAAGTTAGAGCGCCGTGGAATACGGATGACATCTCCAGCCTCCAGCAAGATATCGCTCACTAGCGGCGACCCCGCCAGCATGACCTGCCCCTTGGTCTCAACACTTTTGGCACGTTCGACCCACTGCATAATTAGCTGCGCCTCTGCGGTCCTTAACTGCGCCTCTTCATTGGTATTGGAGCGCGCCGTTAAGACGCTGCTTTCAAGCGCTCGCAGCTGCGCCATCAGCATTTCCTTTTGGCGATTCTTCACACTGATACGAAACAGCTGTGCAGCTTCCCGCTGCGCATTTGGGGCATAATCAATCTTTAACAGCACCTCGCCCAAGGTCGCACCGTAGGGTAAGATATATTCTTGGTCACTATTGTGCTCACCTTCAACCCGGACGCTGATCGTGCCGGGTAATTTATCCGACGTAACCTCGACAACATCTCCAGCATTCAACATCACTTCATCGATAGAGTTTAAGCTGTAATAATCGACCTCTTCACGCTCACGGTTGTTGCGGTTAACCCGAATATGCGTCGCTTTACTGCTGGGCCTTGCTAGCGCAAGCAGGTCCTTAAGCGGCACCTCGCTTTGATCAAACTCAAACGTGTATGCATTACGGACTAGCCCCAGCGCACCAACCTGATTGCGAACGGCCTTGACCAAAATAGTGTCGCCATCGAACAGTTGGAAAATCGGTAGCTGGCCCCGTACAAGGAAATCGTATAAATTCACACTTTGATGCAGTTCGCCGTTCCTGAGTATTTCTAGCTTAGTGTAGCTGCCGCGGTCTGGATCAATGCCGCCAGCTAGGTCAAGGAACCGTAAAATGCTGTCAGACGAATGGCCGGCGTAGAGGCCAGGGCTTTCCACAAAACCCGTGACAAAAATCTTTACCGGCTCTGCCCCTGCAAGAGACGCATATACGCCTACATTATTTTTATATGTCCGCTGAATGGCCTTTGTGACATGCTCGTTCAAATCACCATTTCGAACCCCCAAGACCTTTACGGGGCCAACTCTCGGCAGAAAGATGTTTCCTTGATTATCGACTGACAGAGCACCCTCAAACTCAAATCCACCCCATAACTGAATCGCGATATTATCACCGACCGAGACTTGATAATCTGGATTGAAACCAACGAAATCCTGATTTGCAAAATCACCATTGAATAATGACTCGCCAAAAACTGTCCGCCCTTCAGCAACCTTATTCGACTGGGAGTTCGCCGGCTCTCCGTCTTGCGCGACGGGACCAACTTGGGCCAAGCCCGCGGCCGTATACCCTACGACCAAGAAGCATGTAAGACTGAGGATCGAGGCGAATTTCATCATATGGACCTTTATATCATGCATTTCTATTTTCCTTGATAGTCGCGGTGATCATAGCAGATATCCCATAAAGAAGGCTGAAAACAACAAGCAATGTTACCAAATCATAAAGCTTGCGCGGATAGGCCGCCTCGTCGGGTAAAGCAGGGGCCTGCACCACAACCAAATGCTTGAGCTTTTGATAGGCTTGGACTCGGGTCTGCTCTAGTGCTGTTATAGAGACCCTGTATATATTCGTCGCAAAACCAACGCTTAACTCAAGTTCCTGATACGCCGCATTTAATTGGCCCAACGAGTTTTCACCGTTTTCAGACATCCGATTAGTTTCTGCCTGCAACTGCGCATTCACAGCATCGATTCTTGCCTGCACTGAAACCAATTCGGACGCGCCGTCATTCAAGAAGCTAGACAATTCCTTTTCTTGCGTCTCTAGCTCTATCAATTGCGCGCGGAGGCTACTGATTGTCGATTGAAACGCCTCACCCTCTGCGGCTGGACTTAGGGTCTCATTGTCGGACATGAACGCTAACAACTTTGCTTTAGCAGCATCCAGCCGGACTTTGGCACGCAAGACTTCTTGCTCTACAAACGATATCTCTTGAAGCGCGATATCTTGGCCCACTTGGTTTATAAAATGCTCGCCTTCTCTCAAAAGCACCTCAGTAAGAGCAAGGGCATACTCAGGAGAAAAGCCTTGCGCCCTTAAAACCATCATGCGTGTTTCCGAATCGACAATAATATCAACGTGACTTTGGTAGAAAGCCAGCGCATCCTCGTCTGATGCCCATGGCTTCAGGCGGGAAACAAAATCCCATTCATCACTCGCATAATGGTCACGGATTTGCATCAGGGAATCTAATTTCATAAACATGTCACGCGACCTGATATACTCTTGAAGTAGCAAAAGATCAGGCGATGCTTGGGATATGCCCGTTGCTATCATCGATAAGTCAGGAATCATCTGGGTGGCTGAAACCGTTGAGGATTTCACATACACTTGGGATGTTGATACATATCGATCGGAGGCAATGAATACGATATAAACAGCGCAGATCAACCATAAATACAGGACCCACCGAAACGACCTGAGGCCTTTCAAGGGAGTATCTATTAATCTTAAGAAAGCCATCATAAAAATTTACCTGTAAGAATTAAAACTGCCATTTTCTCTATCCATATCCTTAGCTTATATCAACACAAACGCCCGCGCGACAGATCAATTTTCTTCGCCGATGATCCTATCAAAATCTTTTAATGATTCTTCCACATTCGAATAATATTTCAGTTGCCTGTTATGTAGCAACAAAGCTGCATCGCAGTTCTTAGCTAGATTTTGTCGGTTTCCGCAAAATAATATTCCGGCATCCGTGCGTCTCTTCTCAAATAATTCTTCTAGCTTATCCTGATTGCCCAACCCTCGAAAACTAGGAAAGGCATCAAACAAATATACGTCAAAATCAATTGTTAGCGTCGTGGCGACGGTCAGCGCTCTGCGCTCTAATGTAGTGAGGCTGCCAGCCGATCGATAATACTTTGCACCAAGATCAATGACACCTCTCACATTAGCTTCAAATTCATCGAGATCGCTGCAGCCTGCCAAGCGCCCAAGAAATCGGATATTCTGCCTTACGGTCATTTTATTTTCTAATTGAACTTGACTAGCAACCCACGAGATATCCAAATTAGTTCTGATTTTGCCTCGCGTTGGAAAATCAATCCCGCTTATCATCTTCAGCACGGTCGATTTTCCCGACCCCTGCCCCCCAACTATGGCAACGCACATGCCTGCAGGAAATGTGACCTCAACATTATTAAGAATGGAGACTGCACCACGGCCAGAACCCACAGTCTTGCTGACATTTTCAAAGCAGATCATAAGGCCATCACACGCTTCCATCGCAAACGATACAACATTAGGCCAAAGAAGATCGCCCCTATTACCCAAGAATACCAATAGACCATGTCAGCAACGGGACTTGAATACTTGGGAAACCAATATTCGCGGATCATTTCCATTGGGTGGACTAAAGGATTCCAGGCTAGCATTGATTGATAAGGTTCGGGGACCGCGGTCATAGGATAGATAACGGCCGATAAAATAAGGAGCGGAAATGTGATCATGTCGAACATTTTGCCTATCTCTTTTGCTATATCTTGCACCATACAGATGCCCATCCCAATCGCCGCCCCAAACGCGCACATTGAAAAAATGGTAAAAAGTACTTCTATAGTTGAGTCTGGAACAGGATCTAAATCAAAAAGCCACCAAAGCAATATGGCGATGATTAAACCGACAGTAATTCCGACCAGATAAGAAATTAGCATCTTTCCAATGATTATATCAAAAAGTGTTACCTGCGGTATGGTAGCAAGGCCACGCTTGACATTAGAGGCCTTCGAGCAAGTTTTCAGCGCATCATTAAAAATCGTTTTAAATGGCAGAAATGCCGCAAGAATAAACAATGGCGGCTCAACAAAACCAAAGGCCCCCGATCCTTTGAGGCCAAAAATAAGGATAAAGAGGGACAGCATTAGCATCGGCTCAAGCAAGGTCCACAGAATGCCTAATTTAAAGTCACCAAATTTACGATGAATTTCCCGAAAAAAAATGGCGAATAGCACATTTGCTTGGGTTTTAAGTATTGAACGCCTAGACATTACATCCCCATTTCGCCGAACTCTCTATGAGCTCGCGTGCAGAATATAAAGAAAACGGTTAATTTTGCAAGGACCGCGACGAGACCCAGTCGCTCTCGGGGCCAGGCGATCTATTGATCAATCGATTCCATAACGCCAACGAATTTGCCATCGACGTCGTCAACAAGAAGACAGTGCATATGATCAGCATTGAATAGCCCCAGCATATTCTCAAGAATTTCATTCTCAGAGACTGTTTGGAAATCCGAAAGCATAATTGTTTTAGCCGTAACTTCAGATAGACGGCGTGTCACTCTAAGCGCGGTAGCCAATTGTTCCTGCTTAACCAATCCAATGGCTATGCCACTATCGTCAAGGACAACAGCGACATCCGTCTTCGCCCCTGCCATCTCTGCTGCAATTTCTAACAAGACAGTCGCCTCATGGACACACGCTACATCTTTGCGAGATATCATCATGTCTTTCGCTCTAGACAATAATCGACGACCCAGCGCACCACCTGGATGATATTTTGCAAAATCAGAAGCCTGAAAATCGCGCAAGTTCATTAACGCAACAGCCAAAGCATCCCCGATTGCGACGGAAACGGTTGTTGAGGTCGTTGGCACTAAGTTTTTAGGGCAACTTTCTTCGCGCACCGCTATATCTAGGTTCACATCAGCATACCGCCCAAGGGTAGAGTCTGGCTTGCCCGTAATCGCAATCACCTGGTTTCCAAAAGTACTGAGAGAAGGAAGCAATTGGACGATTTCGCTGGTTTCGCCGGAATTGGAAATGAGCAATACCACGTCGCGTTCGGTTACCATGCCTAAATCACCATGGAACGCTTCCGCTGGATGTAAAAAGAAAGACGGTGTGCCCGTAGATGCAAGCGTAGCCGATATCTTTCGGCCTACATGCCCGGATTTCCCCATGCCAATAATAATGATATGACCAATGCAATTAAACATCAACGTCAAAGCCTGCCGATAAGCGGATTTGTCGTGCGTTCGTGCTAGCCGATTGAGAGCTTCAGCCTGATGCAAAAAGGTTTCTGCAGTATCTTCAACCACGGCAGCGATATCTGCCTGATTTCCAATTGGTAGTTCAAGAACCTTGCTGACCATAATATTTCCTCGCTGGATATGTACAACTTTAGTATGCCCCTGTCCACTAAGTAGGACAAATCGGTAAATAATCAATTAAAATAAAGCAACAATTGCGGTAAATTTCATAATTGCCACCTCGTCTTACACTTGCAATAAAAAAGCGTCAACCTATAGAAAACTATTAATAATATCACCTCAGGTTGTTTTTAATTCTATTTTTGCGCGTATTTTCTGGGCTAATTCTTCTGTTCCAGAATAGAAAGAGCCAGCTAACAATGACAATTTTATGACCGAGGATCTCCACTGACGAAAGCAGCTATTATCGGGAGTAACTGGCTTTGGCCAGAATTTATCAAGGTTTCCGTGAGTCGCTAAGCCAATCCCATTATAAAGCACATTACTGAGCGTGACCGTTGGAATTCCTATTTCAATCGCGCTGATCCCAACCGTGCTGTTTATCGTGACGCAGCCCCTAGCGTGCTCCAGCAATATATCTAAATCGAACTGAAATCCATAAACCACTCGATCCTCGACCTCATTTTTAATCGCCAACTGTTGTATAAAATCGCCATAGTGATGGAACCCTCGGTCCATTGGATGATGCTTAATAACAAGCATTGCTGATTTTTCGGCATATGTAGCGAATGAAGACATAACTTCTTCAATAAAATCAGGAATATTGTCAAAACGGCTGTGCTCGGTCACTTGACTATCCACTGCAACTTGCAAAGGCACAAGATAATATCGATTGGAATAATCGGCAATCAGCTCTTCGGCTATTTTCCTGTCATGCCTTTGATATCGGTATTTCCGCGGCCAAGCAGTCACCCATCCCTTGATCTCCAGCAAACCAAGAGGTGAGCCCGGCCGGTGATGTTTGTAGTGCCTATACCTGTATAATCTGAACGCTTTCGCGTGATAATAAACAATCGCTGACCATGCTTGATAGCCAAAGGTAGGCTCGATTTCCGCAGGCGGCTCGGCAACGCCTTCGGGCTCAACCACCTCACCCATAAGCGGGCTATTGGCATTGTTCCCGCCCCATTCCGCGGTCACATAACCGGGGCGGAGATACCCTTCTTCCAAGCAAAGGACCGGAACATCAAGGTCTGCCCCAATGCGGCGAGCTATCTTATGATAATATCTGCTATCGCCGTATAGGATAATAGTATCAACTGAGTTTTCTATGACAAAATCACGCAGCCAGGCTTTCCATGCCTCTGGTCGCTGGTTCCATTTGATAATGTGATCACCCGCTGCATAAAATTCATCGCCGCCGTTAAAACAAACCCGCGTCACATAATCACCGTGGCTCATAAATTCACGAGCCAGCCTTTTAAAGAAGCTACCCAGCGGGCCTTGCAGCAAGACAATATGTCTTGAGTTCCGACTCATTTGAAAAATGCCTCAATCAAATTCGTCGCTTTACGAAGCCAGCCCATGCGAAAACGTGAATCATGTTCGGCGTAATCCCTGTTTCCCACAACTTTTTTCATGCGACTAACCGTATTTATGGCATCCGATCGCTGACCGCCCGGCCATGCTGCATACGTTGGATAGGCCATATAAGCTCCGTACACCAATTCAGTGATCGCGAGCCTTCTGCCCCGGCGACCAAAGTCTTCACGGTCGTCAGTTAATCCCCAACCAGCATAAAATGGCCGACCCCAAACTGTAACGGGAATGTCCCGCATCAAAGCCTCAAACCCTGCCAACGACGTCATCACATGCACGCTGTCGACGATATCGAAACAGCTATGGATATCGATATCCGCAACTTGTCTGTCTACCGCGCGCTCTAATATATCACCCGGAACCGAACCCTGTCGGTCACCAGCCAATACATCGGGGTGCGGTTTATATAGAATGAAGGCGTCTGGATTTTCACTTCTAACCGCTTCTATAAGGCGGCGATTAGTCGCAATTGCTCCAGCGCCAAACCTTAAAGACGCATCCCCCTCTACCTGCCCGCAAACCAGCAAAATTTTGCGCCCACCCGCTGCCGCACGCATATCCTCGGTCTGCGTCGTGCCCACATTATACTTACTGATCCTGCTTTCTAAAATTTGCTGTTTAAAACGGTGAGCTACATCGCGGTGCCAATCACGAAAATCAAATGTCGAGAGAAAATGTTCCAAATCGCTTGGACTTGTCGCATCAAAATAAACGCCGCGCTGATCCAGCACAAGCGACGCAGGCCGAGATAAATCAACGCCTAACCCTACAGACCTTATGAAGCCATCTTCCATATGCCAGACCGGACAATAGCCCGCCAACCGGGCAGCCAGATCAGGGTCACGGCGCCCCCATAAGACCACAGCGTCATGCGATTCAGGCCTCAGCTTGGCGCCGCTCGATTTTCGTATATATTTAACGCGGTGAAAATCATCGCGAACGAAAGCGTCAACAAATGTCTTTTTCCACAGTGAAAAGCCAACCATCCAAGCTGTACCGCCGCTGGGTCGTGGGATGGCTTTTTCGATTTCCAGTCCATCAAGCACCCGCTCAATTTCGCATATCTCTGACGTCTCGCAGTTCAGATACAAAGGGTAGTCAATCAAGGTTGCGTGGACTAATTGGTCAAGCTCTGGCCTAGCCTTTCTTCGGTCAAACGCAGGGCAACTGGCTTCGACCCGGTCATCCGTCAATCCCCAGCCAGCGTAAAAAGGCATTCCAAAAGTGACAACTGGCAGCCCTGCCAACAGCGCCTCAAACCCCATTTGGCTTGTTACCACATATACTTTACTCACAAATTCAAACAATGTGTGCGGCGAGATCAGATCGGGCACTAGTATACAGCGTTCAGGCAAGGATCTGGTATAATGCCCGGCTTTTTTGCCCAGCAGAACATCAGGGTGAACTTTCACCAGTATCTGAGCTATAGGATTTTCCAGCACAGCAGCATCTAGTATATCTTGAAAGCTTGATGCGTCAGCGTGGCCGGCCTCAATCGAAACGTCCCCTGCCGTTTGATCAACCACTAAGACGCATTCCTTGCCTTTCAATGAAGCTATCAGCTCAGCAGACGCCCCTATCGGCGCATGATTATATTTACTTAGCTTAGCAGTTACGATCCGCTGACGAAGACGCGCGGCGCGGGCTATATCCGATGCACTCAAATCGCCCGTTGCCTCGATCAGTTTTTCAAGATCGGACGGCTGGCGGGCATCATAATAAATGCCGCAGGTATCAACGATCAGCGATTGCCGCCTCGCGCCTCTGGCAGGATGTGTGCGGTAGGCATAAAAACCATCTTCCAAGCATAGAAATGGCAGCCCATGCTTGTCAGCGTAAGCCCTGATGGCTTTGGTATTCGCTTTCAATCCCCAGCCAATCGCCACATCACCGGTCTGCGGTGTTTCAGCGTCTGCTTTGATCACCGGCTTTTGCAGATAGTCTGTAATGTGAGGGTCGCCCAAAATGCCTCGCGATGTTGCAAATGCCCTCACGCTCTACGCTCCTGCTAGCAAGCGCCGCACAGCGGCTAGGTCTTCTTCAGTGTCAACACCGTGGGGCGGGGCCTCGTCGATGGTTGTTACATGGATCTTCATGCCATACCAAAGCGCCCGAAGCTGCTCCAGCTTTTCAACAGATTCCGTTGGCGCTGGCGTTAAGGTCGACAGCCTGCGAAGCGTTCCCACGCGGTATGCATACATGCCTATGTGCCGCAAAAACGGATAGTTGCTGAGCGCCGATTGGGCATCCACCGCATCACGAATGAAGGGCACCATTGAGCGTGAAAAATAGTGTGCGAACCCCGCTTTGTCAGTCACGCATTTGACCACTGCTGGATTTCCAAGATCATCCGCAGATGTGATCGGACAGGCAAGGGTCGCAATATCACCCTGTTTATGATCGACCAGTGCCTCGCCCACCTTTTCGATCAGCTCTGGCGGTAGCAGCGGCTCATCACCCTGCACATTGATCACGATATCATCATCCGGCCAGCCCATTTGATCGGCCACTTCAGCCAGACGATCAGTACCATTTTCATGATCTGCGCGGGTCACAACAGCATCTGCGCCCATTTCCACGCACGTTTGAACAATCCGCGGATCATCGGTAGCAATCAGGACCGTGTATCTTCCCTTGCTGGCTTCAATCGCGCGCTGCCACGTATGATAAAGCATCGGCTTGCCCGCAATGTCCAATAATGGCTTCGCAGGCAATCTAGTCGAGGCGTAACGCGCCGGTATGATGATATGAATAGCCACTGTATTTGACAGGCGCTATTGCCCGTTTACTCCTTCGGCTAATTTCATAATGTCATGCCCTGCTTCTTTGATCAGCATATCGCATATCTCCCGCACGGCGCCGCGTCCGCCGATCGATGTTGTTACCACATCCGCTAACTCGCGAATCTGGAGCACCGCATTTGCTGGCGCAAAACAACGCCCGGCAAGCCTAATCGCAGGCAGATCAAGCAAATCGTCGCCCATAAAGGCCATATATCGAAAATCGACCCCCGTCTCGGCTGACAAGTCGTACATCGACTGAGCCTTGTCACGGGACGCTAGGCGCACATTCGTAATGCCCAAATCATGCACCCGGCGAACCAGCGGCGCTGAAGTGCGGCCTGATATGATAGCCACTTGCACGCCTGCTTTCATCAGTAACTTTAGTCCGTATCCATCGTGGGCGCTGAAAGCTTTCAAGCTTTCCCCTTCGCCGGAATAATAGATCGCTCCGTCGGTTAAAACACCATCCACGTCCAGCACTAGCATCCGGGTCTCAGCCATGATCACACGTCCAATTCAGGTAAAGTTTTCACCAGATCATCAATCGCTTTCACTTGCGATAAGAACGGCTGCAATTGAGTCAGTGGCAGGGCGCAAGGGCCGTCACACAAAGCATCATCCGGGCTTGGGTGCGCCTCAAGGAATATGCCCGCGATACCAAGCGCCATGCCAGCACGGGCTAAACTTGCCACCTGCTCGCGGCGGCCATCAGCACGGTCTGAGCGCCCGCCTGGGCGTTGCAAGGCATGCGTGACGTCAAAAATCACTGGCGCCATGCTTTTCATCTCGTCCATGCCCAACATATCAACAATCAAATTATTATAGCCAAAGCAACTGCCGCGCTCACACAGCAATATTTGATCATTGCCAGCATCTTGGCACTTCTTGATAATATGCTGCATCTCACGCGGCGCTATAAACTGTGGTTTTTTAATATTGATCACTGCACCCGTCTCGGCCATCGCCATCACTAGATTTGTCTGCCGTGCCAGAAACGCAGGCACTTGGATAATATCAGCGACTTCGGCCACGGCTGCCGCTTGTGCAGGCTCATGCACGTCAGTGATAATCGGCACCTGATATTTGCTTTTGATGTCCGCCAGCATTTGGAGTCCAGCATCCAGTCCGGGGCCACGAAAGCTATCGATCGATGATCTGTTGGCCTTATCGAACGAGGCTTTAAAGACCCAAGGAATGCCTAGGCTAGAGGTCACACGGTGATATTCATCTGCAATCTCACCAGCCAGCTCCACGCTTTCCAGCACATTCATCCCGCCCAATAGAACAAACGGCAGATCATTGCCAAATTCTAGACCATTATCCAGTTTCACCGATTCCATATATGCTTATCCTGCGTGGCTCATTTACGATGGTGCTTTTTAAACCTGAAGCGGTGTAAAAATCAACCGCTTGATTATTCTGCACTAACCGCCTCGGTACTGCCCATACGTTCAGTCACTTTGTCCTCTGCGCTGACCCCCGCCAGGCGCATCACCATATATAAGATACCCGCACCCACAATCAGGCACAACCACCACGGCACACCAAACGCCGCCGGGATGGTCCCAGTCCCCAGCGCCACAGCACCGACCAATAAGGCATAGGGCATCTGGGTCCGCACATGTTCAATATGATTACAGCCGGACGCCAGTGATGAAAGCACTGTGGTATCCGATATCGGCGAACAGTGATCACCCCATACTGCTCCCGCTAATACACAGGCGATAGAGCTATAGACAATATGTATCTGACTTTGATCAACCGCGCCGTCCTGTGAGATAAAGGTATAGGCTAGCGGTAAGACGAGCGGCATCAAAATACCCATCGCACCCCAGCTAGTTCCCGTTGAAAAGGCTGTAATGGCAGCCAGTATAAAGACGAGCGCTGGCAGCAGCGCCACCGGCAGATCATCCCCTAGGAACGCCACCAAATATGTAGATGTGCCCAGACTGTCTGTGACCGCAGACAATCCCCACGCCAGCACCAAGATCGCGCAGGCAGCTACCATCGCCTTAGCGCCGCCCATCCATGCCTCCACCGCCTCTTCCAACGATAGGGTTTTCCCGCCGACCGAGATAATGATTGCTACCAAGGACCCAAGAAAAGACGCCCACATCAGCGCCTTATAACTATCCGCCGCACCTATAATATCGCGCAGCGCAATCGCATCCAGCGGTATCTCTCCAGCCTCGGTGATTGATTGCATGCCAGTATAATAGAGACTGGCAAAAACGCCCAGAATGAGAACACCAATCGGGATAATCGCATTACGCGCTTGGGGCTGTACGCCGGTTTTTGGGACAAATTCGTCGTCCAGCTTAACTTCTGAGGTCTCTCCGTCGCCCCCGGACGTTTCTAGCATCTTAGCCTCGGCGGTTAGCATCGGTCCAAAGTCCTTGCCCGACCATGCCACTAGGCCCACGAAAAATAGCGCCAAGATCGGATAAAAGCTATATTGGACGCTGGATAGATACATCAGATACGGTTGCGCTGTTGGATCAAGCTCGCTGATATTATCGCCGATCAATCCCACCATAAACCCAACCCATGTGGTAATAAAAGCAACACAAGCCAGCGGCGCAGCTGTCGAATCGACAAGATATGCCAGCTTCTCGCGCGAGACCTTCATCCGGTCAGTAACGGGCCGCATGGTATTACCCACCACCATTGTATTGGCATAGTCATCAAAAAAGATCGCAAGGCCCATGCCAGCGGTGCCAAGCTGAGCCCGCTGTCGGTTCGATATCCAGCCTATAATCGCCTCCACGATCCCAGCCATACCTCCGTTTCGCGTGACAACCGCCACCGCGCCCCCAATGAAAATCGAGAATAAAATGATCGCCGCATGTCCCTCGTCTGCTAGGGCATCAAGCGCGTACACCTGCCCAATATCCAGCGTTGCCTGTAAAGCCCCGCTCGGCGAAAAACCGTATAAAGTCCAAGCCCCTACCCATATACCCAGCACCAAGGACGGAATCACTTGCCGGAAAATCAGGGCAAAAGCGATGGCCAGCATCGGCGGCAGAATCGACAGCCAGCCATAATCCACGGCTGCTTCAGCGGCTGTGCCAGCAGCGCCCACAGGAAACCCTGCTAGCAACGTCGCAGCGATCAATATCGCAATCCCTTGGATTATCTTTACCATATCACTACCCCTAAAATTCTCTGAAATGCCCACCTGCAAACCTTACAGCATTTATAAGCAGGATCAAGATGTGACGACGCTAGGCCATTGATCCTGCATTCAAGCCTCCGCGTAATCCAGCAATTCGTGCGGTTTTGCTTGACTCTAAGCCCGGGATGCATATATTGCCCGCTGTTCTGGTGGAGCGTATAGTTCCCTCAGTACTATGATTATAAAATTGCCAGCGGCAACCGCCCAAAGTATGAGACGTTCAAGGGTTAGGTCCATCCGGTTTGATTGCGGCATATATTGAAAGGATTTACGATGTTTGCAATCGTAAAAACCGGCGGTAAGCAGTATCGCGTAACCGAAGGTGATGTGATCAAGGTTGAAAAGCTGGCAGGTGATGCTGGCGCCACGATCAAACTCTCAGAAGTTTTGATGGTTGGTGATGACAAGGGTGTCAAAGTTGGTGAGCCTCTTCTTAAGGGTGCTACCGTTGCCGCTGAAATTCTTGAGCAGAAAAAAGACAAGAAAATTACTGTCTTCAAGAAAAAGCGTCGTCACAACTATCGTCGTAAAAAAGGTCATCGTCAGGAAATAACTGTCCTGCGCATTGGCAAAATCGCTAAGGCTGCTGCCAAGAAGGCTGCACCGAAGAAAACCGAAGCTGCGGCTGAATAGTCGGCTGATACCAAAGGAGATAACTGATGGCTCATAAAAAAGCTGGTGGTAGTTCCCGTAACGGCCGTGATTCTGAAGGCCGCCGTTTGGGCGTAAAGAAATTTGGCGGCGAGTATGTACTTGCTGGCAACATTGTTGTCCGTCAACGCGGTACCCGTTGGTACCCGGGCGAGAACATGGGCATGGGCAAAGACCATACATTGTTCGCGCTTATTGAAGGCCGTGTGAAATTCTCAAAGAGCAAAGGCAATCGCGCTTTTGTTGCTGTCGAGCCTCTGGCTGAAGCCGCTGAATAAGCGCCCTTAACCAGATATCACAATCAAGCGGGTCCAGTGCATTCTGGGCCCGTTTTTTTATGGGGCTTTGGTGACCTGCTCCACTCCTTATCCATATATTAATGCAAGTAACGCAAGCCTGACCCGGATTTGACCCGGATTCCCGGATTTGACCCGGATTTTACACGGATTCCGGACTAGGTTTGGATTCGGATTTCCAGATTCTACACCTGATAACGTCCGCTAGAAGCTCCGTTCAGCAATGTTGTTATCAAAGGGCACCAGTCTCCAGTTTGGAATGGTCTTTCCGGAAATCACTGGGTTCGAAACAATGCTTGCATCATCATCTGCCGATGCGATCATCAAAACTGAAGAATTACTGCTATTCGGCACCCACTCAAACGGTCCAACCACCTGACTTCCTCCACTGGAAATATCACCCTGTACAGGCAAGCTGGTTGTTGCAAGCTGGCTCCAGTCTCCAGGCCAGTTTCCTTGCGTGCCGGCATTTCTTTGATAGCCTTTCACAAGGCCATTACTTGCAGGGCCGGTTCCCCTGTTTGATACGCGGGCATAAATGTAATTTGTCTGTCCGGCAACAGGTGTCTGGTTGTCCGGTTGCCCGTCAGCGGCATTCCGGTTCCATACATCGGGGGAACTCTTCCAGTCGGCCAAATATTCATATTCGCCGTCTCTGCCATCGTTGATGTAGACGTCGACTTCTGGCGGCTGCCCCTTCGTCGTGTATGGTTTGGCAGTGCCCGGCGCCTGATACAGGCCTTGTTGCTCAAAACTCCAACGAATTACCTTGTAATTCGTGCCACCCGGGACACCTTGGAAGTCTGCGGTATTCATATCAGCCTGTTTGAGCGCGTTAACATAGACAGTCGGATCAGTTGTTGTTTGCGACAATAGTCCACAACTCTTCACAATTAGGTAAAACATATACTGGGAGGCAAATAGTTTATAAGCTAAATCGTCAGCCCCGCCACCTGTTGATTGGTACGCTCGAAACAGCGTTGTGCTTAGAACCTGCTCCCCGCTATATTGAGTATTGTACTGAGAACCAAACCAAGCCCATCCATCTGCGACTTTTCTGTCATGGCGCCTGCTAACACTCGGATTAGAATTTGTCAAAAACGGGAATGTAAGCCCTTTGTCGACGACTTGTGAATGTGGATCAGCATAGATCGCCGCCATCGAGTCTCCTGCACTGTGCGCGAAACCAAAATTCGGGCTATCAACGTGGTTCCATAACAATCCATGCCCAAATTCATGCAAAACAACCCTTAGGGCCGTAGCTATCCCGACCGGCTCACCTCCCTCAACCAGCCCAAACAGCAACTTACCAATTCCGTTTCCTGAAGCGTTGCCATTGCAACTGGCGTTTACGGCATTGCCTTTCCCTCTGGCATCGGTAGGTACAGGAAACGCGGTTCCGGAGAAATAGCTCGGCACATCTATGCCGAAGCCCTGAATATACCTGAAAACAAAATCACAATGATAATAAGCATTCACGGCAGAAAAATTATCGGTTGTCGACGCATATACAAAGTCGCTTCCTGCAGGCTCACTAGGAGGGGCAATATTTGGCGGGTCAATATCTTTCATCTCGATATATTCACCCTTTAAGCCCTGATTCTGGCCTGCCGGGGGAGCCACGAGCCCAAGAAGAGGCGTGGTGGTTCGCATATTATCCAGCGTGGCGGCTGATGTGGCGCCGGTACATGTGGGACACCCCTGGGTTACCGGATCAATCGCGAATATTGCCCCTTGCACACAGGCCACGAGAGAGCGCAGATAGACTATGTCGCCGTTTTCCGCGTTCACGAAAGCTTTCCAGTTCAGGTCTCCCCAACCTTCTACTGTATAGCTGAACAGCACTTCGGTGACCAGAAGGTGGTAACCTTCTTCGTAGCGGCCTTCCAGCTCGGGTAGGTCCAGGGTCGGAGACTGCTGTTGAAATGCACCCTCCTCCTCTATTGCGGGCTCCAATCTATCTTCCGCACAAAATGCATAGATCAGTGATCGAGTGCCATTGATTTTTACGCCTTTCAGATCACTAATCCCCTTGATTTGAGGGGTACCCTTCAATAGAAATGGATGGAACGATTTGTCCGGCGCTTCCGGCGACATGGCTATGCGAATGTTATGATGAAGATCACTCCTGGAGCCTATCACAGAGTCATCATCTGAATTGATCCTAACTGAAAGTCGGCTATTCCATATAGCGATGCCTCCCACTGTCTGATCAAATTCAACAACAACAATGTTATCAACTGTCTTAGACCTTACGTGGAGCAACTCAAGTCTAGCCGCTTCTGGATCGGTCACCATAGATTGAGCGGTCCCTGACTTTATCTCGGCGGCGTCATCCACGCCAAAATCATGCGCGTGGTGTGCAATATAATCCCGGGCAATCTGAAGCGGCGTTGGCGGCGTAAAAAAACCATCGTTCCGATAAGGGCTGTCTGAATGGTCTATTTCCCGGACATATCCCTCGTCATCCTTGATTAAATTTGTCATCCTTCATCTCCCATCAACATCAATAATTATTCCACAATACCGGTAATGATCTTATGTCTGGAAAAAGGCCTCTTGGTTCTCCGGGAAATACCAGTAACTTCGACATGGATTGAATAATCACCAGCTTGTTCCGTATCGCATATTACACTTTGATAGGATCGTGCCTTGGTGGCCTCGCTCAGCAACGGGTATTTCCGATGAGCAAGAATATCCAGCCGGGGCATCATATGTTGCCGCAAGATCGACAACCTCTGAATATTTTCTGGAATATGCTCGGATCGATCCATGCTCGGAATCCTGATTTCCTTGAGATCCGCACCATATTTCTTTAATGCGTTTTTCACAGAAATGGTCGGTTGCATCACAGATGTTGTCACATGAAGATCAGTAAGAGGTTCCTCTCCTTCCAACACCTGGGTTTCAACTTTCAACGGCTTTCCAGCTTTCGCCTTGCCAGCCTTGACAACAAGATTTGGGCTGGATGCAGGATCATTGGGCAATTCAAATCCCCCAGTTGTCACTTGTATAGTTTTCGTCGGCGCTCCCGAAATGACCTGAGCATACCAGGTTCCCTCTGCAGGATTATCAAGATCAAAGACAACATATCCCTCTCCAACAATTTGGGGACTGGCGGCATAAATATTGCCAGTTGGATCGACGAGAGTGATGCTAATCTGCGTTGGCCCTGGACTAGACAAGGTCGTATAGGTCAGCGAATTATCATCCCATACAATTCCGAATTGTCCCCCCTTATTGTCCGCCGAAAGCGTTGCGGGCACCAGTGCATATCCTTGGGGAACGATACTATTCAGCTTGTTTTGAACACTGTTGACAAACGTCGGTAGTGACCTGATCTCGTTAAATATAAACATCATTGTTGAAGGATAGGGCGCATTATAATATTGCCCACCGGTCTGGCTGGCAATTTGCTGCATTAAGTGAGTATCCGCGTTTGGTCCCATTGCACACGTATAAATCGGATAATCAGGCAAGACCGAGAGCGGATCAGTACCATGATTTTGATATCCATCTGACAAAAGAACCATTGCCTTGGGCGTTGTTGCACTATCCAGAAACCCCTTGGCCTGCACGATTCCGCCGCCAATATTGGTTGCGGCTCCGGTAAAATTCAGTCCGTCAATAGCATTGGCAGCCTGAATAGCCTGCGATAAATTAGCATCGACAATTGCCAGAGATGACGTCGAAGGATAGGCGGCATGGGCATTTGTGTCGTAATTGACAACAGCGAGTCCATCGCCTGCACGCGCATAGGACACAAAAGCCTTACTGTCTCTTTTTGTGATATCAACATAACCATAATAGGTCATGCTGTTGGAGGTATCGATAACCGGTACGACATTTACAGAATCTGACATGGCATATCTCTCCCATCCCCAGGAAGCCATATCTGCAGCCCCGGAGTTCTATAATACTTGGAATTTATGGAACTACTTAACGCTACTTATGGTAACATATAAGATACTGTAATCTATGTCAAGATGAGTCTTTTTCACAAATATTGAGTCATGCACTCTTTTAGAGCTAATAGCTCTTTGGTAGGATTGCGGAAGACAAAATATCATTCTGTTAAATAAGCTGTTTATCCAAATTCAATGCAGTCAAATCCGTTTCAGGCTTTGGTTAACTACATTATATATCACTGCAATTTACAACATCTCACCCTCTCCCCATCATTGCTGATGATGGCAATAATGCAATCATAAAATATTGGTCGCAGGACGGGTTGATTTCATCGCAAAGGCCTTGACTGGTATAGTTTGGAGCTTACAGTTGAACCTAGTGAGTTTTGTATTTAGGATGATATTATGCGTTTTGTTGCTGCCCTTCTTGTGTCTCTGATCACGCTTTCTGCCACCGCCATCACCGCCCAAGCGCAGGATGATGCGGTGGAGCTGTCCAGCCCGCTCACCACAGCGGACGATATTATCAGCGGTCAGTTTGATAATGGCTTGTCCTATTTAATCCGCAAAAACATCAAGCCTGAGAACCGGGCCGAGCTGCGGCTGGTGTTAAAAGCCGGGTCGATTTTAGAGGATGAGAAGCAGCAGGGCTTTGCGCACTTTGTTGAACATATGGCCTTTAACGGCACCGAGGATTTTGAAAAGCAAGAGATCATCGATTATGTCCAGTCTATCGGCATGCAATTCGGCGCGCACCTGAACGCTTACACCAGTTTTGATGAGACGGTTTATATGCTGCGGGTGCCGATGGATGATCCGCAAACGCTAGAAATTGGTATTCATATTCTTGAAAACTGGGCTCATAAAATCAGCTTTGAGGCCGAGGAAATAGACGCCGAGCGCGGCGTGGTGATCGAAGAATGGCGCCTGCGCCTTGGCGCTCAGGGCCGCATTCAAGCAAAGCAGCTGCCTGTCATCCTGAAGGATAGCCGCTACGCTGAGCGCCTTCCAATCGGTACAAAAGAGACACTTGAGAGTGGCAGCCATGAAGACTTGAAGCGCTTTTACCGTGACTGGTACCGCCCCGACATGATGACCGTGATTGCGGTTGGTGATTTTGAGCCCGAGGCTGTGCGCGGCTTGATCGAGCAGTATTTTGCACCGATCCCCAAGGCTGCGTCGGCGCTGGACCGCCCAGAATATTCAATCCCTGATAATAGCGAACCCTTGGTCAGCATCGAAACTGATCCTGAGCTATCGAACACGCGGGTTGATATGCTGGTTAAATACGATTTTAAAGCCAGCAAAACCGTTGGCGATATCCGTAACCGCCTTGTCCAGAATTTATATACTGGCATGCTGAATCGTCGGATCAGTGATCTGACGCTTAGCGGCGATGTGAAATGGATCGATGCTGGGGTAAATGCTGGGCGGTATCTTGCGGATAAGGCCGCCTTCTCGCTGGTCGCTATCCCTAAAACTGGCGAAGCGCTACCGTCCATTGAAGTGATGATGAACGAGGTCCAGCGCGTGATCGAGCACGGCTTTAACGACCAAGAGCTGATGAGGCAAAAAGCGGCGATCTTGCGTAATGCTGAAACTGCTGCGGCTGAAAAGGATAAAACACCGTCTGGCGCGCTGGCGGGGCAGCTGGTGCAATATGTCCTTAGCGATATCATTGTCCGCGATATCGAAGACCGTTTGGCCCATACAGCGGCGCTGCTGCCAACAATCGGGCTTGCTGAGGTGAACCAAATGGCCAGCCACTTTATGCAGGGTGATAACCGGATTTATACCATCACCGGCCCGGATAATGAGGCGGAAACCCTGCCCAATCCCTCCGCACTGGTTGGCCTTTGGGATCAGGTACAGACTAAGGAATTCGCTAAACTGGTTGATGACAAAGCCGCTGAAACTTTGGTCGCAGAGACGCCGACAGCTGGCGCTATTGTGGATCGCTCGAGCGATGATGAGCTTGACGTTGACATATGGACGCTCTCTAACGGCGCTCGGGTCATCCTAAAGAATACCGACTTCAAGAATGACGAGGTGCTTTTTAGCGCCTTCAGTGACGGCGGCACGTCACTGCTGAGTGATACAGAGGCCATCAAAACACAAGTCGCGTCATCGGTCATCGCCTACAGCGGCGCGGGTGAGTTTGACAATGTAACCCTAAACCGTTTCAGGCAAGGCAAGACCTTTAACGTAACGCCTCAGATCACCGAACTGGGTGAAGGGATGCAGGGCGCGGCAAAGAACGCCGATCTAGAGAGCATGCTGCAACTGACTTACCTATATTTCATGGGGCCGAGGAATGATCAGGCGGCATTTGATAGCTGGATGGGCCGGGTTCGCCCCAGTATTGCCAATCGCTACCAGCAGCCGGCAGCTGTATTTAGTGAGGCCATTCGTGAAGCACGGAGTGGCAATGATCCCCGCTCCCAGCGCATCGATACCAACTGGCTGGACCAGCAGCAGCTAGAGCCGTCATACGCACTATTCCGCGATCGGTTTGAGGGCGCTGCCGACTTTACATTCGTGTTTGTTGGCAATCTGGATATGAGCGAGATGGAGACGCTTGTGACCACTTGGATCGGTGGCTTGCCTGCGGGGAGATCCGCTGAAAGCTACCGCGAAATGCCCGACCTTCGCACCACCGGAGCGGTTGATGTCCGCGTAGAGAAAGGCCTTGATGATAAAGCGCAAGTGTCAATGCTGGCTTTTGGTACGCTGGATTGGTCCCTTCGTGACAGCGTTGTTGCGCGGGCAACCCAGTCGGTGCTCAGTGACCTGCTGCGGGAACGTCTGCGGGAAGACAAAGGCGGCGTCTACGGTGTCGGCGTCCAGATTGGCCTGTCGCGGGACCCCGTCAAAATGTATGACATCACAATATCCTTTGGCTGCGCTCCTGACCGCGTCGATGAATTGGTCGCAGAGGTCCAATCGATCTTGGCGAGCATGCAAGACGTCCCGGCTGAGGCAAAATATATTCAAACCTTCCAAGAGACCGCCCGCAAGTCGCGCGAGACCCAGTTGGAAAGCAATGGCTTTTGGCTGAGCTGGCTGCAGGCTAAAGAACAGCGGGAAGGCGAAATCCTATCGTTTGACGACTATATCGCGGAAATTGACAGCGTCAGCGGTGAGCGGGTGATGGAGATGGCGAAGACACTTTTCACAACCGAAAACTGGACAACCGCCCGACTGGTCCCAGAAACAAAAGCGCGCGAATAATGGCAGACAGTGACAACAAAACAGTAGCGACGGAGGCCCCAGCTGAGGCCTTCATTGATGCGGTCGAGCATAAGACGCGCAAGGCGGATGCCAAAGTGCTACTCGCGCTTTTTAAAAAGATCACTGGTAAGCAGCCGGTCATGTGGGGGCCTGCTGTGATTGGGTTTGGCACTTATCATTATAAATATGACAGCGGCCGAGAGGGAGACTTTCTCTGCACCGGATTCTCGCCGCGGAAAACAGCTTTGAGCATTTATATCATGCCCGGCTACCAGGACTTTGGCCCAATTTTAGCGCGGCTTGGGAAACATAAAATCGGTAAAAGCTGCCTTTATATTAACAAGCTGGCCGATGTTGATGTGGCTGTACTTGAGGAATTAATACGCGAAGGCTTAGTGCGGATGAAAGAAAAATACCCTGACGCCGATTGCTAAAATTTAGCCTATTCATTAATTCAATGTGAGGATTCCAATTCTATAGTGACGACTGCAACAAAACTGGTTAAGCTTTTAACCATTGGCCAATTTAATAAGGTCGTTAAGAAGACTATTCAGGGGGTATGAACATGAACTATGAGCCGCGCTCGCCAGTACGCATCGAAGACACCAAATTGGATCCCGTTCTGCTTCAGCAGCTGGTTGCCAAGGGCATGTACCTGGAAAACCTGGAGACATCGAAGCAGTTAGCGCAGGAGATGAAACTGCCCGGACCGCTGATTGACAGCCTGCTCCAAGACTTAAACAATCGGTCAATGCTGGAAAGCACAGGCATGGCTGAAGGTGGCGGCGCCTTCGGGCAGCTTCGCTATTCGATGACTAGAGCTGGCCGTGACTTTGCCAAGGATGCCCTCGAGCAAAACCAATATTTTGGCCCTGCTCCGGTTCCTCTTGCCGTTTTCTCTGAACAAGTTCGGCTGCAAGCAATTGGCGAAGAACGTGTTTCCCCAGAAGATATCGAGGAAGCTTTTCATGATATTATTGTGCCGGATGAATTCACAAGGCGGCTTGGCCCCGGTGTGAACTCGGGTAAAAGTATCTTGATATACGGCCCAGCGGGTAATGGTAAAACAACGGTGGCAGAAAAAGTCGCGAAGATTTATGAGGCTGTTGTCTATATCCCTTATTGTATCGAAGTGAACGGCGCGATCATCAAACTGTTTGATCCTGCTGTTCATGAAGAGGTTCAGGTGGTTGATCCCGCTGCCGAGCGTAGAGCCGTGATTCGGAGTCGGTCTGACGCTAGGTTTGTTCCTTGTCGTCGACCGGTTGTGATTACTGGCGGTGAATTGAACATGGAAATGCTTGATCTAAAATTCAACGCCATTGCCAAATTCTATGAAGCCCCCCTGCACATGAAGGCCCTGAACGGGACTTTCATCATTGATGACTTTGGTCGTCAACTTTGTACACCCGAAGAGCTTCTAAACCGCTGGATTGTCCCGCTGGAAAGCCGTGTTGATTATCTGAAGCTTCACTCGGGCAAGTCCTTTATGATACCATTCGATGAATTGGTTATTTTCTCGACCAATCTATCGCCCGATGATCTAATGGACCCGGCCTTTCTGCGGCGTATTCCCTACAAGCTGGAAACCAAAGACCCCAGTGAGGAAGCCTTTACCGCAATTTACCGCGCGGTTGCCAAGAGCGCAGGCCTAGAGCTTTCAGACGAGATTGTGCAATTTACAATCAGAGAAATTGTTGAGGTTTCAGGCAAGACATTGGCAGCCTATCAGCCCGGCTTTATTATGGAGCAGGTAAGAAGTATGGCCAAGTATCTCGGTGTGGAAATGCAGTTGACGCAAGAATTTGTCGCTGAGGCTCTGGCCAACCTCTATGTCAGGGAGAGCAGTCACATTGGGCAAGTGGGAGCCGATGAGCCGAGTAGTTAGCCAAGCGAGCAGGCTAGGAAATAATCGTGAATAGTTGAAAAGGCAGGCTTCCCGTAGGTCTGCCTTTCTGCTACATAGCAATCATGCGATTTGTAGACCAAACAAAAATATTCATAAAAAGTGGCGACGGAGGCAACGGATGTGTGTCTTTCCGGCGGGAAAAGTATGTCGAATTCGGCGGACCAAACGGCGGTGACGGCGGCAAAGGCGGCGATATCATTATCGAGTCTATTGTTGGCCTGAATACCCTTGTGGACTATCGCTATAGTCGGCATTTCAAGGCCAAAAAAGGCCAGCACGGCATGGGTAAGAATATGACCGGTGCTGGCGGCGACGATATTATCTTGAAGGTTCCTGTAGGCACGCAAGTTTTTGATGTAGACAATGACTTTATGATCGCCGATTTAGCAGCTCCGGGTGAGCGCTTGGTGATCGCTAAGGGCGGCGGCGGCGGCCTTGGAAATACGAGTTTCAAATCATCAACCAATCAGGCACCGAGGCGCACAACCCCGGGCGAGCCGGGCGAGGAAATGTGGCTCTTCCTGCGATTAAAGCTAATGGCAGATGCCGGTCTCGTTGGCTTACCGAATGCCGGAAAATCGACATTCCTGTCGGCTGTGTCGCGAGCAACGCCGAAGATTGCTGATTATCCGTTTACGACCATTCATCCGCAGCTTGGTGTGGTCGGTGTTGGTGAAAACGAATTTGTTCTCGCCGATATCCCGGGTCTGATCGAGGGCGCGAGTGAAGGCATCGGGCTTGGTACAAGATTCCTGGGTCATATTGAACGCTGCGGCGTTATTTTGCATCTGATTGACGGCACCAGTGAAGATGTTGTTGCAGATTATGAAACTGTTAGGACGGAGCTGGCTGCATATGGTGGCGGCTTGATTGAAAAAGACACGATCATCGGGCTCAACAAGATCGATAGCTTAACTGATGATGAGCGCGAGGAAAAACTAACCGCCTTGAGAGATGCAGCTGCACGACCGGTCTTTCCGCTATCGGGCGTTTCTGGAGACGGCGTTCGACCAGTCTTGTCTGCCCTATGGGACGTTGTAAAAGAAGACATCAACAGACGGCAAGCTATAGAACACCCAGAATTGGAAGGCAGCGCATCCCGGTCAGATGAATGGTCACCGATTTAGGCCAACCCCTTGCCCCTATGAAGGCCTAGAGACTATGTCAAAAGCCATCAAAGATACATTAGACGCGGCGAACCGAATTGTTATCAAGATCGGCTCGTCGCTGCTTGTGGATGCCGCAAACCATGAACCCAAAAAGGCCTGGATGGCGGCGCTTGCTGGTGATATCGCCAACCTACGAAATGCTGGCAAGCAAGTGATTATTGTGTCATCAGGTGCCATCGCCCTTGGTGCCGGCGTGATGGGGTTAACCGGCAGACCAAACCGGCTGGAGGATGCACAGGCGGCAGCCGCAGTCGGCCAGTTCAGGCTTGCAAGCGCCTATGAGACTATATTCTCAAGGCATGACATTCCCGTAGCTCAGTTATTGCTATCGATCGGGGATATGGAGGACCGACCCCGGTACTTGAACGCTCGCAACACCGTTGAAGCCCTTTTGGGGCGTGAGATCATGCCTATTGTTAATGAAAATGACACGGTCGCAACCAGCGAAATTCGCTTTGGTGATAATGATCGCTTGGCGGCCCGTGTCGGCCAGCTGGTCCAAGCTGATGTGGTCATTCTGTTATCTGATATTGATGGATTATATGATGGCGACCCCCGGACTAGCTTTGATGCGAGCTTGATTGAGGAAGTTGATACCGTAACAGACGCCATCCGCGAAATGGCGGGCCCAAGCGATCAAAAAGGACCGGGTACTGGCGGTATGGTAACGAAAATACAGGCCGCCGAAATAGCCACCGACGGCGGGTCTAAAGTGGTGATTTGCAACGGCGTTGATAACAACCCTATTTCAAGGCTAACAGAAACCGGGACAGGGACGCTGTTTCGCTCCAAAAGCCGTCCGCTAGACCAAAGAAAGCAGTGGATTCGGGGTATGATGGCGCCGACTGGCTTTATCCAATTAGATGCAGGCGCCGAACAAGCTATCCGCAAAGGGGCCAGTTTGTTGGCCGCGGGCGTTATCCGCGTTGACGGAGACTTTAGGCGCGGTGACTTGGTAGCCATATTGGACGTCGGTGGACACGCCTTTGCGCAAGGATTGTCCAGCTATGAAAGTTCTGAGGCCAGCAAGATTAAAGGCTTTAAAATGAGCGATGTTATCGATATTTTAGGCTATAGTGGGCGATCGGCCTTAATCCACCGCGACGATTTGGTGATTTTACATGACTAAACCAGCAACGCATCAGTGCAGGTTCAACCATCAGGAACCTTCCCCGAATCAATCATATCGGTCTTCTATCAAAAGCATGCTTGCTAGCGGCGATTTAAAACCGTTTTTTGCGGAAATTTTCATGGGCGGCCCTACAAATTGCAAAGACGCTGGCAAGTCAATTAAATTTGAAAAAAAGAGACCTCTTCTAAGTCGGAGCAAGCAGGTCTGGCGCTGTGTGGAAAGCCCGGCATGACTGACAAAAACCTAACCGGTAAAACTCTGAATCAGCTAGCTGCACGGTGGCAGGGGCAAACCATTGGACTGCTGGGCGGTAGTTTCAATCCGGCTCACAGCGGCCACCGAGACATAGCACTTAAGGCCTTGAAAATATTGGATATTGATGCGGTTTTTCTGATGGTTAGCCCCGGCAATCCACTGAAGGACTCTGATGGAATGGCACCCGTTAACATGCGGTTGGAAAGTGCCCAAGAAGCAGCAGGTCATCCCAATATTTTTATAACAGATATTGAGCAGCATATCGGCACACGGCGGACCATTGATACGATCAAAGCCCTCCAACGTGGTATGCCTAAAACCCGCTTCATATGGTTAATGGGGGCTGACAATCTTGCCACTTTTCACCATTGGTATCATTGGCAAGGCATTTCAGCGCATCTTCCCATTGCGATTTTTGATCGACCGGGGTATTCTATAGCCGCTCTGACCAGTCGGTTCGCGGTTACTAGGCGCCAGTATAAAGTGCCACATCACCGCATTACCAACAAGCAAACTGGACAGGCACGGCGCGCTAAGCCTTGGTGCTTCATTCCTATGAAGCGGAACACAGCTTCAGCGACAGCAATAAGGACCAACGTTGGAATTGATTGGTTCAAAAAGTAACATATATTTGTCGAAAGTATCCCACTTTAACGGGGACGGACAGATAAAGGAGAAAATGGGTTGCAGCCCAACATAGAGACGCAAAGCGTCGCCCAAGAAGGCCCCATGATGTCGATTGACGATATGATGGAAGCCATTGTCACCTGCCTCGACGATAACAAAGCCGAGGATCTTATTTCCATTAATCTCGCTGGAAAATCCAGTCTTGCAGACCATATGGTCATCGCAAGCGGTCGCTCCGCGCGCCAAGTTTCTGCGCTTGCCGATTATGTTGTTCGGATGCTGAAGGAAAATGGCCTGAAGGGCATCACCGTCGAGGGATTGGACCAAGCAGACTGGGTGTTGATTGATACCGGTGATATATTGGTGCATCTTTTCCGCCCAGAGGTTCGCAGCTTCTACAATCTTGATAAGATGTGGACAACGGACCTGGGCGAAGACAATCAGGCAGCAGAGACGCTGAACTGATAAGACTAACGTGTGATGGCTACCAAGGTGGCCGTCATAAATTTCGTCATGAATGGAGGGCGCGGGCACTAGATCGACCTAGCCTTTCGCATTCCCCCTGCTCTTTCCATCATTTGGGAGGTCTACCTGATGCGCATCAAGATCATCGCTATCGGTAAGGCTGGCCGTGGTCCCGAACAATCGTTGATCGATGAATATATCCGCCGTCTGCCGTGGCAGGCTGAGGTTCGCGAGCTTGAACTGAAGCGCCCACCAAGCGATGCGGAACAGCGAAAATCCCGCGAAGGAGAGCTTCTCCTTGAGGCAATCCCCAGCGGCGCGGCAATCATTGCCCTTGATGAACGCGGAAAAAACATATCATCGCGCGACTTCGCAGAGAAAATTGATGACTTTCAGGGCCGGGCCATCAATACTCTGGTCTTTATTATTGGCGGTGCTGATGGATTGTCCGCTGAGGTGCGAAATCGAGCAGATATGTTGCTGAGCTTTGGCAAGCTAACGTGGCCTCATATGATGGTGAGATCAATGCTGGCGGAGCAAATATATCGTGCTTGGTCAATATTGGCCGGGCACCCCTATCACCGCGACTGATGCGGCATCTCACTAGACGTGAACAAGAAGGCAAGGAATTAGAGACATGAGTGTTAAAGGTCCCGTCATTGTATGTATTTTAGACGGTTGGGGATACCGCGAAGACAGTGTTGATAACGCCATCAAATTGGCCGATACCCCAAACTATGATCGCTTTTGGAAAACCGGCGCCCGCGCTTGGCTAGCGACCAGCGGTCTTGCTGTTGGACTTCCGGACGGTCAAATGGGCAATAGCGAAGTTGGTCATATGAACCTGGGCGGTGGCCGCGTCGTTATGCAGAATTTACCCAAAATTGAGACCGCGATTGAAAGCGGAGCCTTTGCCAAGAATGAGCGCCTTACATCCTTTATCAGCGGCTTAAAGGAGAGCGGCGGTACAGCCCATTTGATGGGGCTAGTTTCTTCCGGCGGGGTTCACAGTCATCATAACCATATCACCGCGCTAGCCAAAGTGATCACCGATGCGGGTGTCCCTGTTTGTTTGCATGCCTTTTTGGATGGCCGCGATACGCCGCCAAGATCGGCTGACGATTTTATCAAAACCGTTGAGGCTGAGATTGACCAGATGGACGGCGCCAAAATCGCAACGCTGACCGGGCGCTACTGGGCTATGGACCGGGATAAGCGATGGGGCCGGGTTGAAAAAGCGTGGAAAGCCATCACCCACGCCAATGGTAGTGCTTCCAGATCCGCCACTGGGATTGACGGCGTCGCCGCTGCCTATGCCCGCGGTGAAAATGATGAATTTGTTGAGCCGACGATCATCGCTGATTATGACGGCATGAAGGACGGTGACGGCATCATCATGGCCAATTTCCGATCTGATCGCGCCCGAGAGATTTTGACCAGCTTTGTTGATCCAGGGTTTGACGGCTTTGAACGCCCCGATATGCCGGTGCTAGGGGGGGTGCTTGGTATGGTCGAATATTCGTCAGCTTTGGATAAATTTATGCCGGCGATGTTCCCATCCGAAGACATCAAAGATAGCTTAGGCGAAGTGGTATCAAAGGCTGGACTTAAGCAATTACGCATCGCCGAGACGGAGAAATATGCTCACGTTACCTTCTTTTTCAATGGCGGCAAAGAGGACCTTTTTGACGGCGAAGATCGTATCTTGGTGCAAAGCCCTGATGTGGCCACCTATGATTTGCAGCCTGAGATGAGTGCTCCAGAAGTTACGGAGAAATTGGTGGAGGCTATCGAAAGTGGCAAGTACGCAAGTATCGTTGTCAATTACGCCAATCCTG
>Ga0316189_10000725_pt1 | contig 32930 bp, 43 predicted proteins | sample LowCovwburrow_MG_FD_204930 | JGI IMG/M metagenome (GOLD analysis project Ga0316189, IMG submission 204930) | Coastal sediment microbial communities from Maine, United States - Lowes Cove worm burrow | ecosystem: Environmental > Aquatic > Marine > Coastal > Sediment | place: USA: Maine...
TTTCCAGTCAAATCATCTAACTGAATTTGATAGTGCTTGGTTACTGCTTTAACAAACTTTTCATCCGCTTCTAAATCAAATCGGTGTAAATCAGTTTTTGCAAATCTTCTGACAATAGGGTCAACTTTTTTATTTTTCAGTGCAGGTGCAATACCTTGTGATTGTAACCATTCATATTCGAACGCTGATGATCTTTGTAGACTCATAGCGCCATCACTTTCGGATAATGTTTGAATGTCTGGTTTACTCAATCCTAAGTTATCAGGGTCAAGTCTGTTGTATAAATCGCGAGACTTAACACGGTCGATATCATAAACAGCACGCGGCTGACGCGGTGAATAAATATCTGCATCAAATGTTCGTGCTTTTGAATCATTGAGTAATTTAGGATCAGCTAATAAAGTCACTTCACCGAAACCTGAGAAGTCTGAAATATCAGATCTGGCTACAGCCAACGAAGGTGCGGCAAGACCACCCAGGTCACTTGCGGCAATGATATTTTCAGATGACAAATTGTGTGCAACAAAAAGATTTTTTTCATCAACCGGCGATTGAAATAATGCTTTAGATTCATCGAAAGTTGTCAAATCAATAGTCTCACTAATGTGTTTTTCATCAGTAGTAATGACACCATCATAACCATCTGCAATTAAAGCTTTACTGAGTTTTTTACCAGTTTTACCACCATACTGTTTTGATAGTTCTTCTTTCCATTTGATACCATTTGCAGGTACAACCAACGGATTATAAAAAGTTAAAGTTCCACCGATGAAACCGTTGTCAGCTTCATCAGATCTTTTCTTTGATGCTACATTCACAAATCTCGCAGCAGGTTCAAAATCACGACCGAATGTGTCACCTTCTTCTGGTAATCCAAAAATACCAGTTGCAGATTCAGTGTTGTGGGTAAAGTTAAAAGTGACAGGTTTACCCGTTTCAACTTTGTCAACATCACCTTCATCTTTTAATTGAACAGGTTCTATTTCTGATTGCGCTAACAAATCCCCGGACTCTTTGAAATCAGGATCAAATGCAGCATTGACTGATCGAATATTAGCAGGATCAAATACGACCACCTCATCTGATCCATCAGGCATTTCACCTTTCAATATGATCCCATCATGACCTTTAACAATTAAGCTGGTCACATCTTCACCCAGGGGTAATCCAGTCTCAGATACGAATGGATTATCTAAAGCAACATAGGCTGGTATTACATTCGGTGATTTACCATTACCCCGACCATCTAATCTGTCAGCTATGTCTGCAAAATTACTTGCCTGATCAGGACTATTGGTAAAATAAACGCCACCATTACCGGCCTTACCCACTTTTGTTTCCCGAAAAACATCAATATCATCTGCTGTACCATGATACAAAATTTGCTCAGTATCAAAACCCATATCAGCAGCACGTTGCAACCGGGCATCCTGTGACATGTCCAAACCTTTATCAACAGCCTGTTGCCATTCTGAAGCTTCAACAACATTCTCACCTTCAAACCCAGTTTCTTTAGCCTGGGTTAATATCTGATCACCCTCAAGTCGAGCACGTTCACCTGTTTGTGGACCTTCAATCACCAATCCTGAATTCTCATAAACCTCTTTGACACCGATACCCTGACGCTGTGCTTGTGCAGTTGCCCATGCCGGTACAATCTGAGCCATGAAATTTGCATTCGCCTGGTTAACTTGACCGGTGTCAACCAGTTGATCGCGCACAGTGTTATAGATTTCCTGTGCCTCGACATACTGGCTACCACTTTCTTCAGCTTCATCGAGCAAACCTTGAACATAGTTCTGAGTATCTTTGGTGACCTGCTCCTGTCTGAACGTCGAATTAGTTTCGCTGTTCAGCGTCATGCTATCTTTCAACTGTGCATAGTGCTCAGTACCTGCAATGTCAGTTGCAAAATCTTCAATTGGGATCTGGACATCAACACCAGTGTCTGATGACTCTTTTACCTTTTCCTGAAGCAATGACAATGCTTCATCATTTGATATCTCGGCTGGTGTTTTGGTTTGCAGGTATAGTGATGCCTGGACGCTATCGATGAATACATCTGAGTCTTCTTCAGTGGCCACCTGAGCGACGAATTGTTTGAACGAATCCTTGCTTCGCTCGCGTGTGGTTGATTGACTAGCAGCAGCATCAAGTGCATCGAGCTTACGTTTCTGAATCTCTGCACCAGTTTCTTTTCCCTCCTCAGTTTTTGACAGTGCGTCAATGGTTTTTCTGATACCAGTAGCAACACCGGCTTGTGCGCCACCGGCCACCACGGTTGCAATTGCTGTGACCGCTTGTCGTTGCAATTGAATGTCAACTTTTTCATCTATGGTTTCAGCATTTTGAAGCTGTTCATCCAGTCCAAAAGCATAAGCATTCAGAGATTGCCCCAGGGTGGCCAGTTGCTCAGTACCCATTTCCTGAACCATGAACTTCAATGCTGATTTAGTCATCCCTGTACTACCACCTGTGATGATAGTCTCAAGGGTTTTAGTCGGTAGCATTTCTGTACCAACCTCAATGGCAGCATCGATACCGGCGAAGAATGAAGCTTTTTGTGGTGTGAGTCCTTCAGATCGTCCTGAGCCGTATGAATCACCGAACGTCTGTAAACCCATAGTAGTCAGCAACGGTGCAGCACGACCACCTGAGAGCAGCATCAAGGCGAAACCAGGTGCCATAGTACCCAGTGATTCAATACCGCCACGGACACCTTGCTCTAATGTGTTCAAATCGTCAGGTGTTAATTCACTGCGCGTTTCGTGCAACTCTCGAAGTTGACCCAGCATTTTTGTGGTCATTTCTTCTTTTGCTTTTTTCAGTTGGTCATCGGTGGTGATACCGAAATTAGCCGCGACATTTCTTGATATTTCGAAAGCTTCCATTTCCATGCCAATAGGCAATGCCGACATCGGCACAATATCTTGAATTCGATTTGAACTTAAATCGACACCGGCTAAACCCAAACCTGCACCTTGTGCTTCAAAACCAACAGCTATCGATTCACCAATACCTTCGAAGGTTTTACTGAAATTGAAAACATCCTCAATTGACTTGAGCACGTCGACATCATCCTGAGCAATGACCGCGTTATCGTACCCCGTCAGAAATTTTGATGTTTTGGGGTTATCTTTCGCAAGATTGTTAAACTGGATCTTCCCCAGGTCAAATGAGTGTTTGACACTTTCATCAACAGCAAAAGCGGGAACACCCGTTTCACCGGCCAATCTGACATCTTCAGCATGTTGGACTGGATTAACCTTCAAAGCTTCACTGAAGTTCGATTTGACTCGATCAGGTTCGCTCTGGTCCTGATCCTCAATATTATCGATATCTATGAGATTTAAATTGATAGGCATTATTGTGTAGCCTGTCTGAATGCTTTGATTATGGTTTCTGCTGTCACTGGTTTATCATTGTCCCGTAGTAGGTTGACGATACTTTGCAAACTTTCATCACCGTGAGCATCGACGAATTGTGATAGTTCTGACACTTTAGATGCTTCAGTGTTACTCAGATCAATTTCAATGTCTGATGCTAAGAAATCGATCCCAGCGAAAGATCGTTGAATAACAAATCGACGACTGAAATCAGCAAGCACACTGTCAATTTCAGTCGGTGTTAACTTACCCTGTTTTAAATTTTCGGCTTCTTCGATGTCACTCTGAACAGCTTCCATTAAACTTTGAACCTTCGCAGTTTTCACCCGGTTGCCTTGCCAGCTTGACTTTTTACCGAAAAACTGTTCAGCAATTAAATTTACTTTTGATGAAACAGTTTGAATACTGGTTATGCTTTGACCCTGTTTCGCTTTATTAACAGCAGATCGAACCCGAGTTACATCAGCCGGGTTCAGATCACCGACCAAATCAACTGGGTTAACCTTGACCAATTCATCACGCGGCAATGACAATATAGTGTTGAGCTTAATCTGATCAGTCGTTGTGTGTTTACCTGCAAGCAGATTGTTACGCTGAAGTGACGACATCCCTTCCCAGGCTTCAGGTTGTTGTGCTTTAAATTCTTCAGCACTCCCACCATTATTAACGTGCTCGATACCTTGATTGTAAAACTCAGCTGATACTTCTTTTTCAGCTGTCTTCTTGCGATTGAATTGATTCATTGATTCAGTCATCGTCTTTTTACGAAGCTCTGGATCTTCAATTTTATTTACTTCGTTGATTATTTCAGATCGGGATTCAACATCGCGAACCAATCGACCAGCCTCAGAGATTGCCTGAATAGCATCACTCTGAGTCTTTTCAATTTTCTTCTTTCGTTCGAGTAGTTCATCAATCTTAATTTTGTCTGGACCTTCCAAACGATCACCGTGTTTCTCGATCGCAGCTTCACCATCAACAGAACTGCTGTTCAGAGCAGCAGTGATAATACTTTTCGCATAAACCGATTCAAATGTTTGCAGATTTTCGGCAATTGTCTCAGCACTGAGACCCTGCATTTCACCGGAATCTAACACTGACCCGCGACCCAATTCACGATTCACTTTAACTCGATCAGGGTCATTCCAGTACAGTGATCCTGATTCAATTGAATTTTCAATCTGTGATTCGAGTGTTGCAACTTCCCAGGCTTTCAAACCCTTAGCAGCATGACGCGATATATCGACACCAGCCCTGGTGATATGAACGTCAGCTGAACTATCAAACAGAATTCGTGCACCAGGCCCCAGTGCATCACCATGTGTTTTTTTCAACTCTTCAAGATTTTTACTGATGGTAGCAGATTGATCATAAGCGTCACGTCCCTGGCTGTTGAAATAGCCTGTGTCCGGGTTGAAGAACAGGGCGTTTTTCTCACGTTCAAAACCAACCAAAGCTTCTTCAGCAGATGTGATATCAATACGCTGCTTAACCTTCTGTGCCGATAACGCCAGATCACTGACAGCATTGATGACCTGACCACCGAAAGCACCTTCAGGGGCACCCTGTGCATTCGGCTGTGCTGCTGGATTAGTCTGTACCTGGTTCGGTTGATATTGTTGTACTTTTGGCATTTAGTCCACCAGGGGATATGAAACAGCACCGCTGCTGTGGGTAATCGCACCAGTTTTTGCGGCACTATTAGGTTTCAACCACTTATCAGCAACACCTGAATCAAGGATATTCGCAGTACCACCGAGTATAGTTGCTGTCGCATTGTTATTTCCCGCTACCCCGGCGAAATCCGCCTGTTGAGTTAACAAAGCAGATTGAGTTTGCAGTGCACTAGCCCTTGAATCAGTGTTGCTTCTGATCCTGAGAGCATCAGCTTCACCCTGAAGTAGTGTATCTTCTTGAAGTTGGAAAGCTGAACCAGAAGTCAGATCGACATTGTTAGCGGCCAACTGAGCACGTTGTTTCGATACGAATTGATTGACTCTATTTCGATGTGCAATCTCAGCCTCAGTACCAGCCGCACGTTCTTCTTCGGCCTGGTTTTCAGCAACCCTGGCATTATATTTACCAGTGTCCCTTTGAAACCTACCTTGATCCCTTTGATTTTTAGCAGCAAATAATGTCGATGCTGCCATCACAGCTAATGTAGGACTACACATAATCCTGTCTCTCGATGTGGAATTTATGGAACATAGCACCATTAAACCCGTATTTTTCAGGTTCCTCAATAGTAAAACCGATTCTTTTCAACCATCGGATACTTTCATAGTTCTCAGAATGCACCCAATTATACAACTTTGAACATCGATTAAGCATTTCATTCATGACTTGTGGGACCAATTTGACGAATTGACGCTTGTGCTTCAATGCTGTATCAGTACCCAACAACCATGTAACACCCATTCCTGACAATATATCACTGACGACTAAACCCAGCATGACACAAGGTTCATCATCAACCACGACCACAGCAGAGAAATCAGATCGATCCCAACCATCGATTAAAGCTTTGATCGGTGTTTGTCTTCTGGCTTCCCAAATTTCATTGATATCAGCTTGTCGCATATCACGCGCTATCGCCTTGATCAGGTTCATATCAGGTTCGACAAATTTAACTACCACCGATGTCGACCCTTGGGGTAACCGATAAAATAGCCAATGGTAATGGTGATCTTTGCTCAATTCGAACGCCGCCGCTATCACCCCATTGAGGATCAATGACTACTTCTTGCTTATAAGTTTTAAGGCTCAAAGTGTCATAGTTATCAGATTGAAATCTCGGTGTAATTTCTTGAAATGTAATCGACTGACCACTGTTAGCATCTTGCCTGGTACCGACGAAACCACCGCGTGATTTTTCAACATGGATGAAAACTTTTGATACTGAAACAGATAGTTCCTTTAGACCTTCACCGGCTGATGCAGTATCAATATCTAGTAGTTCAATAGCAGGTGTATATGGTAAGCCGACATGAACTTTGGAAGCTTCATTGACCAAAGTTATAGCGCCAGAAGCAACCACATGACCTGTCACTTCATTACCATCTGCGAGAACAGCAACCGCTTCACCCTCCAAATGGTCAAGACCACTGATGACCGTCGCAGCAGCACCGTCATAAGTCAACCCTGAGTCAACATAAAAACAATCCTCAACAACTTCAATTTCACGTGGTTCTAATCGTTCGACGTATCTTTTGGTGCCACCGTCAATTGTTCGTTTAACAGTCACATAAACAGCATCACGATTGTCTTCACTAATTACAGCGACTGACTCAAACTGACCATCTGTTGTGTGCTGATGCCAACCCCATACTTCATGCTCACGAAGGTAAGTCAATCCAAGTAAAACACCATCATCACGAACACACCACAAAATACCATAAGGTTCATCTGAATAGGCCATGTCAACTATCTGATTATTTTCAAATAGATGTTCTGACATAATCGATAAATCATTACCTGTGTATTTGTCACTACTAAATTCATAGGCTAAATCACGTATCCGAGCATTCTTCTCTTGAAGATACAATGCTGTTGAATTGATAATGACTGGTTTCACCCAGGATGCACCGTTATAAGATTGTATTCTGGCACCTGCATTTGCCGGTGTAAGCACTTTATCCTGACCATCTGTAACTACCCATTCACCACCTGATGTCAGCAATATAAGTGAATCAAGTGACAATATGTGTCTTATCTCATTCACCTGTTTTGCTACAATTGTGAAAGTAATAGCATCATCATCGCGTGCAGGATTAGATGTTCGAAGTGATTTGAAGTTACCAATTTGCGTGGTGAAAACTACTTGAGGTTCATTTGTCGTATTGGCAAAAATTTGACGCTGCTGATGATATTCAACAGTTGCTGGTTTGTTGTCTGACCCGGAAAAAGGTTGTCTGTCAGAGGGTGGTGCATCACTCGTTAATGGTGCAATGTTATAATCATCAAATGTATTGTTTTTTGAATCACCAATCCAACCATAAACATCTGTATCAACAGAATCTTCTTTATAAATTCTATAATAATCAGCACCGAATACTACATCCCAAGAAATACGAAGACCACCTGTTTGACTCAATGAGTCTGAAATAGTAGATATTTTTCTTGATTGTAGAGATTCGACACCTGAGCTATCAACAGCAGTAATCACATATGCATAGGTTTTTTTAAAAGTACCGAACCCATCACCTACTTTTGAAATTACAGAATCATCACTCCCAACCCAACCATCTGAAACATAAGTTGTATATGAACTTGAGTCTTCATTATCAAGTTCAAAAGTTGTAGCAGTTAAGACAGTGATGTTGAAAACTCGATTATTTAACTCAGTCATCCCAACTATAGTATCCAGTTTTTTAACATCACCAGTAGTAAAACCATGGGCAACACTAGTTGTCACCACGGCAGGATTTGCTTTTGTAACATTGGTTATATTATGAGTGACAATAGTTGGTGTAACGGGTGGCGCAACAGTTGCAGCATAATCAACATCAGTCAATGTCCAATTATCATCAGCCAATCGATTCAGATTAGCAGGGTCATGATCAGGATGAGTGATAGTCATAACATCTGCTGATTGAGTGTATCCAAGTCTGAATAGATCAGCCTCAGTGTAAGGTGTCACAAGCTCAAAAAGAGCAGGGCCACCCCCATTAAGGACAAAACCACCATCCTTGATGACTCGAACTTTCAAGTGCTCGAACACAAGCATATAAGTTTGAAGGGTATTAAAACTGAAGGGTATTAATTTGGCTACGCGAGTTTGATCATCCTGCTCACCGATGAAACGAAAACCTGGTCGAGAATAAACACCACCTTGAGCACGAACGAAGAAATTTTCACACAGGTTTAACCCTGTGGCATATTTTAATATATCAGACCGAGCCTGTAATGCGGGTGCAATTTCACCGGAGGTAAAACTGCGTTGTGTAATTTGAGCCACAAAATTTATCTCCTGACCGTTATGAATTCACTTTCAACAGGTTCTTCATAATCTTCATTGAAGTCATTCGCCATCGCAGATGACATGTAGTTTTGATAAATTGATAGTGAGTCACTACGAAGCTGACGACCTTCCTTTACACCTACAATAGGAACCGCTAATTCAGAGGCGAGAAGATGTGACAAAGCCATCACAAAGGTGGATGTGAACAATTCAGGATTAGTGGCATTTTTCGTGTAGTCAATATGCAAACCTGATTCATTGGCGCCGATTAATTTCACATCGTCAAAATTAAAAATCTCGTGTGGGATTCTGTTTCGAAAACTACTGATGGGAAGTATTTGACTGTCGATCAACCTGGATATGACATCAGCATCGGCGTTGGCCAGTTCTTCTTGTTCACCGATGAGACGATTGATCTTCTCACAGTCATTCGGGTAAACATAAGTGAAAGCCCAGTTGAAAATCTCAGTGGCTGAACTGGCGAGAGCTGCAATCGTTCTGTTAAACCCCCAGGCAGTTTCACTCAACATCATGTCACGAACTAAAGGGTATTTCAGCTTGCATGTTTGAGCTTGCAGACTACCTTCATTTAAATCATTGATTGTGCCACCACGGATGTTAGACAATGCAAGCTGACAAATTTCAACTTCAGAAGTCACGCTGAACCATCACCATATAAACGAATGGCCATGTCATCTGTCTCTCTGGAAACTTTCACAGATGTCAATTGTAACCTAACAGATTTGCTATTATGATCCTTGCTACTGTGTTCATGCTTACTGTCAACAAAAGCATAGCCACGAACCTCAACGACATCGCCGACAGCTAACGCACCAATACCCAAATCATCAACAAGTTCGTCATCGAAACTGATACCAGTACCATATGGATAATAATCGCCATCTGAACAACAGGTCAAACCATTGGATGACTCCGCCTGTTTTTTAATTTTGACCTGATCTTCGGGCATGATAATTAATCCTTAAAGGGTTTCAACAACAGGATCAGAAGAAGGTGCTGACTCACCGGCGCCAAGGAAACTGGCATTAGCAATATCAGCATTATCAGACTTCGCTTTCGCTTTCGCAGCTTTCGCAGCAGCTAATCGCTTTTTCTTTGCAGCAGCAGTTTCAGCAGGCATTTCACACAACCACGAAGGCATTTCACCTTTCTTGAAAGGTTTGTCAGTATGCAGAGTTTTCCGCTTACCAAGTGGATCATAAAGACGACCCTCAAAAAAACCTCGTGCTTTGACTCTATACTGTGGCATTTCTCTTTTCTCCGAATATTAAAAAAAAGATAGGGCAACATCCATATTGCCCTATTTCGTTGCTTTACGCACCGGTGACGTTAGTCTGGACACCCATTGTGATACCGGCTGTAATTTTACCAGCTGATGGTCCTGTACCGACAACCACATATTCCAAACCCAGGAATTGCTCAACAATGCCATTCGGCAAAAAGTCAAGGTTCAACTGTTTACCGACAACCAAATCTGCAAGTGCAATAGTCTGGCTGGCGATGGTTGTACCCAAAGCTGTAGTCGAACCAGTTGAAAGTTTAACTTCAAGTGTGGTCAGGTTATCAAAGGCTTCAGTGACCTGGGCCAGCAAAGGAATTTTCGCACCCTTGCCGATGTCCTGATTAAGTGCTGCTGCTGCACCGAAAGGTGTACCCGGTAAACCCAGGTCGATGACGTTCGTAGAATCAGCAGAAGCTGTGATAGCCTGATCATCTGAGAACAATTGTTGTGCTGATAAAATCATTTTACTTTCTCCAAAATAATTAAAAAAGAAACGGGTGAATTTAGATTCTTCACCCGTTGCTGGTTTTTAGACTACACGAGCCTCAGTGTTGATGATTGCATCAGTTTCACGAACTGGAATGCCTCGGTAACTTGAAACTTCTTTACCTTCAATTTCAGTGTGACGTAGACGAACAAAACTGTCACTGGCACCGGCGTTTGTCGCGAGTGCATCAAGAGCTTCAAGCACATCCCGGTTACAGTAGATACAAATCTTACCACCGGCGACACGTCGATTCTGAAGCTTGTAATAACCTTTTCGGAAAAAGTCATAAAGAGCGACTGAACCTGCTTGCATCAGAGAAACGTCGATATTAGCGACTCGAACCACATAACGCCAATCTTTCACATACATACCAAGGTGCCATGTGAATTTCTCTTCCATCGCATAGTAAGCATTTCCAGCATCATCAAGGACACGCTGTCGTCCCATGTCTTCACGCTGTACACCGGCTTGTGTACCTTTTGGATAAAGCAGGCCACATTGATTATCACCCCAGGTAACGAACCAGGCTGATGTGTTATCCGAGCCTGTTCCACCGGCGTCGATAATTTGATTACCGTTCGACGCAGATAAATCATTGAAGCGCGGTGCAAGACCCATGAATTCTTCAGGGTCAGATGCAGAGTTACCGTAGATCATTTTACTCTGCGCTTCGATAGACATCGCTTCGAGATACGCCATCGCTTCAGACAAACGAACAGCACCTTCGTTGGTTGACAGTTTGAGTAACCGTTCATCAATTGTACTCAGACCTTCCACGAAACCAGTGGTATCTTCAACCTGAGTAGTCCGACCCTTACTGTTCGGAATACCCTGGTAAAGCTTACCCCAGGTGACAGTCGGTAGACCTGCGCGAACGGTGTGCAAGTGGGTTGTACCTTTGTTACATTCGACCGCAATGGCGTCGTCTAACATCGGTGTCAGTTCCATCAAGATTTCGATCACAGGGTTGAACTGACCGCGACCATCTTGAAGTTTGTAAACGTCGATCAGATCGACAAATGTATTTCCTAAAGTTGCCATGATTATTTAGCCTCAGTTGTTCTAGCGTTTGGATAAAGTAACGAAATGGTGTCGTTAGCAGCATCTTTTTTGCCACCTGGAACACCTGGACCATCTTCTTTCAAAGTTGATCCAACACGAAACATGAAACGAACAAGTTCAGGGTGACTACCTACCCCGTATTCATTCAGTAAGTTTTTCAATTCTGGCGTACCAAATTTGTTGATAGCAAGCTGTGCAACTTTTGCATTTTCTTCAAATGCATCGCCGCCAAATTCTTTGTCGCTGGCTGATTGGGTATGCCATTCTTTCACCGTATTATCGAAAGCTTCATTTTGCGCTGTGACTGATGCTGTAATTTCATTTGCACGGATGTCCACCAATTTTTGCGCTTGTTCCTGTGTCAAACCCAGTTCTTGCATAACGGGTGAATAGGTGTCAAGTGCAACTTGATCAGTGGTCATTCCTTCAGGCAAAGTGAAATCGGCATAGGCTTCAGGTGCTGGTGTCGCATCGGGGTTAGGTGTTACATCGGGATCAGGTGCTGGCGTCGCATCTGGATCGGGATTCGTTAAAATTGTACCTGCATCAGGTGCTGGAGTTGCATCAGGTGCTGGAGTTGCATCAGGTGCTGGAGTTACTGGAGTTAGTGGATCAGCCATTTTCAATATTCTCAGTTAACATTTTCAAGTAATTAGCCGGTGAAACTTCTCGAACCATCCGGTGTAAACTCAGACCCGCTTCGCGTTGCCCACTGTTAAAGGCGTTTTGATAAGGGTCAATTTCAAACATAGTCTCAAAAACACCACACTTTTGCAACTGTCTCCAGATGAAATGACGACCATCAGTGGTGTTCATAGTGTTAAATGCACCTAATTGCTCAGAATCAAGCGGTTTTTGATGATTTGAATTTGTATTCGACATTATAGATTGGCCACTGCACCCAGTGCTGAATCCTCATTCAACTCAGTTTCAGATGCTGTTTTAGCAATACCGGCGATCTGCTCACCTGCTGCAATCTGCTGTGCCATTCTCAATTGTTCAGCTTCAGCTTCAGCCGATGCATTGGCATCTTCATCACTGACAATGACAGCCGGAGTTACACCGAGTGCATCAGCATATTCATCAATACTCTGGTTGATATTAATTTTGTGCCTGGCGTTCGGCCAAATAGCAGCAGCATTAGCAGCAAAACCAGTGATACGATCAATGGCATCAGTGTTCACTAACCGTTGTGCTTGTGCCAATACAGATACATATTCGACATTCAACTCAGTCTGTTTCAATTCCGGAGGCGGAGGCGGGAATATCCCGTTCCTTTGAGCTATGTTAAAAGTTCGATCAATAAAAGGATCAAGCAACTCAGTGTGTAAACGCTCAAGCACTGGTCCCAACATCAACAATTTTTCTTCATGTTTTTCTGCGACCTCACGCGCTGTGATCTGGCGTCGATCAGAATTAGCGAGCATTAAGAAAAGGTCTTCATAGAATGACCGCTTGATACGATCTTCCACATTTAAAATTTCAGCATTGATGACATCAATTCTAGGATTGTGATTACCATAGATTGATTCAATTTTGCCTTTGGTATCAAACCATAATGTCTCACCGGCGCGAGGTGTATTACCTTTCATCTGAGCCTTCATCCCAACAGGACCCTGTGTCGGTGGACTAACTAAAATGTCGATGGCCTGGTACTTTCTTTTTTCAGCAAGTTGTAAAGCTTTGGTGTCACCGAGTGCAGTCATACCCGGGCAATCCGTTGCATAGACATCTTCACTGGTGACATCCCATCGCGGCGACATTATTGCAAATTCATCAAACCCGGATTCACGTAAAAATTTATCTTTACCTGCCTGGTTACCTGCTTTTGATTCGTAGTAAACAGATCTAAATAATTTATCTTTCGCCATCGGACTATTACTGTCTCGATCGTCATTGGGTTCGATGACATGAACAATATCAATCCATGCTTCAGTGTTTCCGTCATCCCAATGTTTTTGAACCTGATCACTGCAATTTTCTTTGCCAAATTGTTTAACAACCTGACCAACTGACAATTGATACTCCCTGTAAAAACTATCGCAGACATTCTTACCGTTCATCGCGAGAAAGTAGCTACCAACAGTATATGGCCTACACCAAATTACATTCTCGAAATCTTTGAATACGCCGAGCGAAGCAGTACCAAAAACACCGAGTTCAGAATAGATTTGATGCAATGCGTTATAAGCATTTGATGAAGCGAATATCTGATACATGATTGTCTGAACTTCATGCAACCAGGTCTTAACTGATGTTATGTCATCCAATTTAGAATCACCGGAGCTCAGTCTGAACCAGGGACGCGCTGGTGACGTGATACCGGACATCATACCGGATGCCAATGTGCGAACAGATAAACGACTGGTGTTATTGATCTGCTTTGTGTTTCGCTTGTATCCCTTGTTTCGATCAGTTATCAGAAACCGACCACGATGCGCCAGATGGTAATCTGACAACTCCCCGTACAAATGTATGAAGCTCGAACGCTCGGAACGTAAAGCCTTCAGTCGTTTGTTGTAACTTCTAATTGTTGGCATGATTATCCTTTAGTTCGCAACTAATACTATTTCAAAATCAACAGTAGCCACAGTTGATGTGGCACCTTTGACCATCCAACCGATGTCGGTTAACTCATTAAACTTCTGACCACCTTTGAATTCTCCTGAGTGCTCACCTTTTACACCAACGGTTTCAACAACAACTCTCATGATACCCGTATAAGGTGCAGCAATTTCCAGTATCGAGTCTCGTTGAAAAAACAAAAAGTCCACAGGTTTTCCGCTATCGGTCGTTAGTACGTAGCTGTACACATAGGCAGTGAAACCCAGAGGCACAGTATATGCAGCAATCTGACTCTGACCTCTAGGGAAGTTTGCCGAAGCAGCAGCGCCATCTATCACAGCCCAGTCACCGCCACCTGTTTCTTCGACTACAATAGGGCCTTGGTGTGATCCTGATATTTGATTGGCATAAGTACCTGACGTTTCTACATGCATTCGGAAAATTCTAATGAAATCAACAATACCATCAACACCGGCTAAAGTACCATCGGTTGCATGTGGTAGTAGTATTTCTGTCGCAGGTGACCCATCAACAGAGATACCGTCAACACGAACAGATCGAGCACCTGTACCGTTTTGGTTGTCTTGAATATGGCCACCGGCTTTGATTCTCAGCTTCACGGGTGAATCAGCTTGTGGTGTTGGCCACACCGAGCCATGCGCCAAAGGTGTGTAGTCCGTAATAACTTCATCAGCCTTACCAAATTTATGAACTAATGAATGACCCTCAATTTCCCCTTCAGCTATGGCGTGAAAATAATCACCGAGTATCACTATCGGAGTCTCACTGACAATCAGTGACGACTGATCGGTGACAGCTAATGCCCAGATATTTGTATCGATTGAATTCAAATGAAGCGGTGCATCCTTACCACTGAGTGTATGGAATACCGAATTCCCTTTAGCCGGTTGAGTCAAGCTGATTGTAATACGCACTTCATCACGATGCGCTTGCAGCATCATTGGCCCGAACCCAATATTGACTTTCACATACTGGGTCGTATCCAGATTGACAGATACCGTTGGCATATTACTGACCTAAAAGAGTCTTGACAGCAGTGGCACCTGAACTTTGAACACCGCGCGAACTGGTCAATATTGTACTTCGACTCGATCCACCAGAAGCTGCTGCACGACGACGTTTGTCACGATCACTGACATCACCTGTATTGGTTTGAACAGGTGCTTCAGCAGCTTCTGGTGCTTTCGCAGGTGGTGGTGGCGCTTTTGGTGATGAACTTAAACACATTTCTGGATACCTTTTTTTCATGAAATAATCAAATACTATCACATCAATGAACAGAATCCATACAATCAAGAGGATTATAATCACTGAGTTTTTCATTGCTTCGTATGGATAAAGCAGCGTCGAGTTGACCCCGAGGTGATTCTAACAACGGTACTGGCATTGCGAATGTCAAATATAATGCATCGGCCCAATCCGGCGAAACACCGATTCGTTTCTTCATGTCCTTCTTACGTTCTAGCACCAGCTGATCTTTATCATTGTGCCAATAATCACGCGCAGTCAACTGTTCTTCAAGATCAATATGATCAGGTATTGATCCACCATTCATCAACCAAGTGCGACACCTGGAACCCATTTCAGCAGTTCGACTTTTGTAATGCAGTTCATCATCAGCATTCTCACCGAAACCGACACCAATGACATGATATCCGAGTTGAACCAGTCGATCAGCCATGGGTCCACCGATACCAGTTTCATCAAGAAAAGTTACATCAGGCTTATGTCGATCGAGGATCATAGTGATCATCGATATTACTTTCATTGAGTCACGTGACTTTTCACCGGATATCTTGTAAACCTTCTCAGATTTAGCATCGTTACCACGACGAAATTGAATGTAACAGTAATCATCGCCGCCGCGTGCAACATCAATCCCACAGATCAAAGGATCATTGCCCATGTATAAACCAGGACCCCGTTTCTGTGCATCAAACACATCATCGGAAGGTATGAACTGCATATCACCGGCTCGAGGGAACTTGCCCAACACACGCACTCTGAAGAAGTCAGAATCTTCACCCCAGTCTTTCAACCATTGTGCAATCAATCGTTTGTTGGTCATCTTCGCAGTGCGACTGTCAATTTGCCTGGTCGACCAACGATGTGATTGTTTGGTGAAGCATTCTCTGAATTTACCGGTGTTCCTGGTCGGGTTACCAAACACAAAAAACATAGGTTCACCGTCTGTCAATCCACCTTCTGCAACTTCCCATATTGAATCAGGTACAGCACTGGCTTCATCGAAGATATAAAATGGTGTGGAGTTGGCAGCATGTAGCCCGGCGAATGCTTCAGAGTTTTCTTCACGACATGTCTGAGCATCAACACGCCACGATTCAGGCCACGATTTATGATACAGCGACATCGAAGCACGGCCATTATTATATTCGAACCAGTGACCGACAATGCATCGACTGCGCCACTTACCGAGTTCACCCCAGGTTTTAGTTCGAAGCTGATCAGATGTGTTCGCTGTGACGATACCTTTCGCGTGTGGCCGGGTTGACATGATCCACAGAATGATCCAGGCAGTTAATGCAGATTTACCAATACCATGACCAGATGCAGTTGATTCCCTGATTGGATCAACAGGTTCGACACCATTGAACTTTCGATCGAGAACTTGTTTACCGATGTCCTCTAAAGTGTCACGTTGCCATTTGTCAGGGCCATCGAAACCCTCAAGGTCACCATAACCCCAGTCAAATGCCCACATGACCCAACCATAAGGGTTAGCGTAGAAACGGGAACATTCATCAGCAAGTACAAGATCCATGTGACCAGGTGCGTATTCGCCACTGGTCGTCATTGCCGATCTGATGGTCATTGGAGTTTAGCCTTTACCGTAGACACCGACAGCAGCAGCAGTGACTGATTTGGATACCTGTATGTCGATAGGACCTTCGATGGTCATAGAATTATGAGTTGCAGTTAACTGTCGAATCACACCATCCTGATACAGGTCACCGGGCGTGACAACACCATCTTCAACTAATTGGAATGTGACGACTTCAGCAGCAACCAGTTTACCTGATGAAACAGTATAACGTCTGTTAGGTCCAATGTTTAAAACCACTGCTGCTGCTGCTGTTTGTGCTGGGATTATTTCTTTCATGATAGTCTACCTATTAAATTTGAAATCATTTTTGATACTAATGGTTTTACAAATGACAGTGTTGGCGGGGTTACATCAGTGACGGGAATGACAACTGTTTGCACGGCGCCGGTTGCCAGGCTTGTTTCATCCCAGTCTGTTTGATTCCAGTGACGAACTTTGAATTTGTAAGTGCCAGCAGGAGGACTACCACCTGTTGTGATAAAGCCTGTTGCAGATACGCTAACAGTGTAAACAGTTGGTGTTACGCCGTCCGACTCGTACAGAATTGAATCATAGTGGTACTGATCACCAGTGACTGGAGTCCCTGTAATTGCAATATGACCACCGGTTTCAACTGGCGAGGCCAACTCGACAACTGCTGTATCAGCTTCAGGGTTAAAAGTAATTACCAGCATATCGCTAGAAGCTGAATCATTAATAATTTCAACGGCAACTGCATGACTAGCAGTTGTAAACGGCACATTACCCTGAACCAAATCACCTTGTACTGACACATCAGACCAAGAATCAATTGTAAAATTCGAGGTAATTGATCCGTCTGTTAAGCGCATTACCCCAGTGCCTTGTGCAGCCTCGAAATTCGTACCTGTAGTAACTACATTTGATTGATTGTTTACAAGCGTTTCATCGGTATCAACATCGGTGATTGTCACAGCCGCTGAATCAGGATCAATCGTGAAACTACCTGTTACTGCTAAATCCGTTCCACTGGTTGTCAGGATAGCGTTTGCAATATCGCCAATCGAAATAGTTTCTTGTGCTGTTATTGCATAAGCAGCTTCAGCGCCGAGTGTAATTGTTGCAACCGTGTTACTGGTTCTCACAAGATCAGCCGTTACGAAATTGGCTTTTACTTCTGCATCCCAGCCAGCCGCTTCCGCCTGGGCTGAGTCAATGGAAGCCAGCAACGCATCTGATTGAGCAATGGTACCAATCGGGCCTGTCCCTGCCGCGATAAACGTATCACCAGTCAGGGTGATGATTATAGTTTTACCGCCTGTGACAATATCAGCTTCAACAATGCTTGCAGTTGCTGTACCGGATATTGCTGCACTGATTGAAGACTGATATTCATGCGCGCCAATATCCCAACTTGACCGAGTGTTACCAGCCGCGTCGTAATCAAAAGCAAATATGCTGTCTGCTGATAAATCAGTAGCCGCTCCGATAGCATCTGTATCACCAGCGACTAACCGGAAGTCTAAGTTCGCCGCGTCTTCAAAAATCAGGGATGCACTGTTAATACCGCCGCTATCGCTGTAAGACGTCGCCGTTGTGTCTTCGGATAGATTGGTGACACTGCCTGTTTCTGCACCGCCACCGGCATAATCAGAACCTGTATTATTGTAACTAAGGTGATTTTTAATCAATGCTTGTGAAGATAAATTCACTATACCAGCATCGCCACCACCGTATGTATCGCAGTTATAAAGTACGTCACCAGCATTTATCGTGCCACCAGTTTGGAAACAATCATTCAGAGGATTAACAAAGACACAATTGACCCATATTCGCTGGTGTATGACTGTCGGGTTAGAGCAAAGGACTGCATAGGAAGAAGTACCACCGGTTCCAGTTACCTGCACTAAACAGTTTTCAAACCTGGCAAATTCAGTAGCGGCTAAATTAGATGCTAGTGCTTGCCTGGTGTTTGTCGTGCCATCATTCACTATCTGCACATTTTTAATAATAACATCAGTGTCAACATTTACTTCATCGTTACCGCTCATTAGTAGACGATATTCATTGTCATTGTCGCCGTACCCTGAATAATCGCCGGTTACGGTTACGGTGTAAATGCCGACAGCGTAACCATCAAAAGTAACTGCCGTTGTATCATCTGCTACACCTTCACAGTTGATTATAATGTCTTCAGTCAGAGTTGCCGGGATATCCGCTACGGCTTCACTTAATGTTTTCCATGCGCTATCGGCACTACCATCTGTTTCGTTAGTAGTACCATCACCTGATGTGGAATTGTCAGTATTTACATAGACCGTCTGAACCATTACACATCACCTATGATCGGATAACCTGAAGGACCATGGATGTTGGGAGGAGTCTTGTTAAAAATCCTGAAATTATCCTGATCGAAATATTTAATACCTGAGTGATCCGGCTGCGCTTGATTGTTTTTAAGTGTCATACGATCAATACCCGCCTGTGAATCTGCATTGCCACCGCTAATGTCTATATTATTCGCGTCACAAACTAAAATGTCATCGATAAACATTCTTAATGCACCGTCAGTTTGATCGGTATCCATCCGTATATACATCTCGATATCATGGAACAAACCGTCAGAGGTTCTACCGAAAAAGTCCGTCCAATCTATGCTGTCTGCTATATTATCGGCTAATTGCCCATTGGTGCTTGTTGCAAACCAAAACCGACCTTGCGCGGGTTCTGGTATAATCCATGACCCAGCCGCAGCATAGATATATAACCATTTATCGTAAGCAGGCCCGGTTGCACCATAATCGAAACCGAGCTCGTAACGCATCTTGTACTTTATCCAAATTTCTTTTTGTAAATTAGTAAATGAAAGTCTGTTGCCAAATGATTGCTGATTAGAGGCTGAACTGCCTATCCACATTCTATGGCCATAGTCACCAGAATTGTTAGCCGCTGCCAGGGCTTCGGAATCTTCTTTTGTCGCATCGCCATCAGGCCCACCGACCGTGCCAGAAACTGCAATCCAATTAATACTATCCAGATTGTTAGTGTCGCAAGCATCCCCTGAGCATTCAACAGGGTAACCCGCCGCCGCATCGAAATCCGTACCCCATACGCCATCAGTAAATTCACCGTCATGAGTAAATACAGCGCTGGTTGATACTGCTGACCGAGTAGTATCTGCCTCAACATGACAAAAATGCCGGTAATAATTAGTTGAGGTGCTTAAACCGAAAACCAGCGACAGATTAAACCCTGATGCTGTTATTGTCTTTGTACTAGTTGTAATAGCCGCGGTGCCTAAATGATCTTCTCCATCAATTACTTGTTGTGCAGTCGGGGCCGTTGCTGAAGTCGTGACGACTGAATAAAGAATACCATTTGACCCAGTTGTATCGACCGAATAACCTGTTGGATTAGACAAAACTGAAACTACTGTCGGCACAGAAGTACCGCCGCTATATATGCCGCCCCCTTGTGCGACAGGATTATGCGTTTGTGCGATTACTCTACCCATTAACCAATTCCAACTTTACAAAAAAGAAATTTCATCAGTGTCACCATGCATGCGTTTTCGACCGCGAAGCAATCTCTCCATCACTTCTTTGTCACTGTTGACTTCAACCTTCTCAGCAGCGAATGCGTCAACGAAAACATGTTTAGCGACTAAAGTCAATGCAGTGTTGCTGGCGCTGATGTTTCCCTTTTGGCGTGCGATGTAGTGATTATCTACCGCTTCCATCAATACCCACTCAGCATCGATCTGAGAGGCGTCCAGTCGCTGTGATATGACACGCTGAATAGCAGCAGCAACATTAGGTTTATCTCGCAGAGTGTAGCCAGTCTCAGCCGCATACCCAGCAGCTTTCGCAGCACGCCGGGCATCCCAATCTTTGGTGTACTCGATGACGAACTGAGCTTCCTGGTGTGATAGACCAGCTAATTCAGTGATGGTGATTCGAACTGGCATTGATCACCTGAGAAATCGCTTTGGAACAAAAAAGGCGCGTTTGATTTCATCCTCAGCATTTTTCATCAAAGTTTCAAACTCATTGATACTAGGTTTCAATGTAAACCATTTGATCTTAGGTGGAAACATACAAGGTATGGTTACATGTTGTAATTCCTTTTGAGTCATAATGATTACCTGGCAGTGGATGAATCACCGGAGTTTATCACAAGGGTTATGGTTGTCGATAGTTTACGTTTTTCTCTCAACTTCAAACCGAGTTCACGCATTGTCACAGGTAATGCACCATTGTGAATTGCTAAATCTCGTTTACTCAAACAAATATCAAAATGCTCACGATATGTACCTGGTTCCTGTAACCATTTTCTCTTGACACCGGTGGTATCAGCCATTGCTAACAACTCCCATGTGTCATCGGCAATCATGTGACACATTTTCATGCGACCATAACTTGCTTTCATATTGTCAATATAAACTGTCATCACCGGATATTATCACAAATTAAATCAACACAGAAATTGTAAGTCACCAATAAAAGTGGTCAAAAAGTGATCAATAATCAACATTTTCCTCGCAACCAACCTCAGACATACACCCTTCCAAAAACTCCAAGCTGACGGTTAAGACATGTTTAAAATCCCAGCTATCAATATTTCGTTCAAGGTTGGTTGTTTGACCAAATTAGCACTATTTCACCAGTTAAATCAATAACTTACTGTCGCTTATATCTATAAAGGGTAGGGTATATGTTTAGTAAGAAAAGGTAATAATATCAGTAACTTATCACATATATCCCAAAGGTATAGGGTGGAGGTGGAACACAGAAAATGTTTATCCTTACAAATCAATGACTTACAAAGAATTTACAAGGAGAATGTTCCCAATTTACAAGGAAAATGTACACAGAAAATGTTTTACACAAATAATAACCCTACAAAAATAAGTAGTTTAAAATGACATACACCCTTTAGCGATTTAGGTTGCTTGCGAGATTGGTGTTAATTACAAGGAAAATGTTTATTGACAACTATTAGGGTCTAATGTTAAGGTGTGCATATCAATTAACAGCAAACCAGCGAGATAAACGAAATGCCAACAATCTACAGAAATGAGTCCGAAGCTATCAAAACAGGGAAAAAGTATACTTTTGATAGCGGTAACGGGTATTGGATTGTCTGGGACTACTCAAAGGTTTAATTTAGTTAGATTAATCACTTTAAATTAACCAACACAGCGAGGATAAACATCATGGAACAAGAAATTTTAAACGAAATACTGGCGAAACATAAATTATGGTTAAACAACGAAGACAACGGTGAACGTGCCAATCTCACCAGTGCCAATCTCACCAGTGCCAATCTCACCAGTGCCGATCTCACCAATGCCAATCTCACCAATGCCAATCTCACCAATGCCGATCTCACCAATGCCGATCTCACCAGTGCCAATCTCCGCAGTGCCAATCTCAACAGTGCCGATCTCTTTGGCGCCAATCTCAACAGTGCCGATCTCTTTGGCGCCAATCTCACCAGTGCCAATCTCCGCAGTGCCAATCTCTTTGGTACCATCGGAAATATGGCAGAATTAAAATCAGGTCAATTTGAGAAATATAGTTTTGCATACACTAACCAGATTTTACAGATAGGTTGTGAAAATCACACTATTACAGATTGGTGGTCGTTCGACGATAGAACCATCAATGCTATGGATCACGGTGCGCTTAAGTGGTGGAGAGTTTGGAAACCTATATTGAAACAGATTATTGAAACTTCACCGGCTGTACCAACTGGTTTGAAATCATGAATAAACACGAAAAGTTCATCATCATCGATAACGACGGTGAAGCCATCAAAGCACACCCCGGCGACACTATGCCGATGTCATTTGACACCTGGAAAGAAGCTGAAGCTAATCGAATGGCTGGTGTCACTGCTGGTGTCTACACCTGGGATGATAAACAAGGTAACCCCCAGTGCCATGTCAAGCCAATGTCAGTACCCATGCTGATTGCCACTGTTGCTGATGATATGAGAATCAGTGATATTATCGTTATTGACCAGGACACTATCTGTATGGATGATGAAGGTACCGTTGGTTGGTCTTATCATAATATTGCTTACGCTTATTTGGATATGGATGATAAATTGGTGATCAGATCTAATGACGGTTGTAGATCTAATGGTAGTGCTCAACAGCTTGCACGTACAGCCATCGACAACCGCATTGAACAACTGAAACTGAGGTATCCAAACAGTGCCGAATAAAAAACCATCACCAGGTGCCCAGGCAGTGAAGCGACACTACGACAAACGCAAAGCTGCTGGCCTTCAACATATCAAAGTTTGGAGTCACCCTGGTGAAGCTGCTGAAGTTCGCCAAACAGCTTCAGAAATGCCACTCACCAAAGCGATATTGGAGAAACTGAAATGAAGAAAGTAATCCTGTTCCTGCTGGTTGTCATCCTGGTTCATCTAATACTCAATGCTGAATGGTTACCTGGTGTATTGTTCTGCTGGGAACATCACGAATATGAATATTATTGCAGGGTAGGTGAGTAATGCCATACATTCTATATTCGCAAAAGAACAATGGTAATGGTCAACCTGTCAGTGACAAAATACCACACGAAAACCACACCTGGGAGACTATGGACGTTGCTAACCTGGAAATGAAAGAGGTGATTCAAGGGCTTCATCGACAGGGTAAAACTGTTCATCATCGAGCTAAGATTGCATTCGCAACCGTGGTATTAGATCACGGTGATTACATTAACTATTGGGTAAGAAATCATGGGTAGATACACGCAACAATTGAGCAGAACTAATACGCTGCTGAACGATAAAAATTTGAAACTGGAACAGGAAGTTCGGGATTTGAAAATAGCTATAATGAGTTGTTGTTCTGATGAACACATTCTATCTGACCATCATCAGTTAACTGATGATGATTTCATTAAACTTTTTATATCCCGATATGGGGGAAAATCATGATCAAGCAAATTATCAAAGACGCCGATATCCTGGAACAGCCAGTGTCACGTGAACCATACACCAAAGAAGCACTGGCCGAAGTGGTCCAGGACCTCAAGGATACGGCCACACACGCCGCAAAGCATCCACCGGGTTGCCTCGGGTTAGCCAGCAATCAGATCGGGCACCTGAGACTGCCTGTGATCGTTGTACGGCTTCTGGATGAATGGTATGTGATGATCAACCCGGTGGTTACTAAAGCCTACGGTGGTAAGAACTGGCAGCGTGAAGCCTGTCTGTCGTTCCCGGGTAAGAACACGAAGATGCAGCGCAATAAGCGTATCAGGGTGAACTACGTCGACGAAGACGGTTGCACGCACCCTGATGCAATGTTCTCTGGATTTAAAGCAAGGGTCATTCAACATGAGATTGACCATTTAAACGGGATACATATTTAGGAGATAGTGAACCATGAACACATTAACAGTGATAGCAATCTACGTCCTGATATCGATAGTAGTCAGCCTCGGTGTTGGTGCATTCATAAAATTTGGCATGGGTGATGACGATGACAACAATAGACGGTTGTGAGAAGTATCAACGCGGCGATCAATGGTTTTGTGATCGATGCAATTTAGTATGGGACATCGATGACCATGAGCCACCTGACTGCCTACCTATCGAGAAACCAGATGTCACCGGTGAAAGAGCCTTTGACCAAATTAAACACAACTTAGGATTATTTGATAATGACTGAATCAATATTCAACGGTGTGAAGCCTGAACTCGATACCACGTTCAAAGCTGAAGGTAAGCAATGGGTAGTGGCTAGTATTGCGCCACCGTGTATTGTGGTCGGTCGCCTGGTTGGTATCGGCACACCCACATCACCAGAACATATAATTACTGTTAGGGAGTCGTTTGAATGATGAATCTATTAAGTGGAAGTGCTTTTAAAATGGGCAAACATTTGGGTTTTTGGTTTCGTATTTGTGGTTACGGTTTAGCGGTATCGACAATGACGCCGATGTTTTCAGAGCGCAATGGATATAGGCGAACAGTTCGAATATTTGGCGTGAAGCTAGAAGCGCTCACACCATAACCATAAAAAAAACCCGGCACAGTAGCCGGGTTTCATTTTGTCGAGTAAGTTCCTAATTTAGCTTTGCCAACCAACCTCAAAATAGGCGCGATTGGCAACCAGGGAGAACGGTGACAACTGACGGTTTTCATTTTGCCATTTGTCAACATCAGTATTTCCACTGTGTCCAGGCTGTGCCGTAACAATTAGATCCAGGTCATCAACAGCGGTGAAAGGCTCGATCGAGACACTCTCAACTAGATCAACACGAATGACTTCAGTGTTCACTGGCACCGTGGAATCCATCTGCATCACCGGGTTAGAATATCCTGTGTCAATGGCCATGCCTACTGACTGAAACATCAACATTACTGTGAAAAAAAGACTTACAATGAATTGCTTCATTTAACTTACCTCCAGGTTGGGTTTAAAAAATGTACACTTTTTGCTTGACCGATACTATATCAACAAGAAATTTTCTTCAAACTCTTTTTCACCCAGGTAAAATTCAAAACCATTATCTCTTAGAATATAATAACCGCCCTGTGCAGGGTTATACGTTTTGATGAAATCATAGCCGATTGGTATCGGTGAAAGGGCCTGGTTCACTGGATCGATGTAAAAATTACCTTCACCATTGTATTTGATTTCCTTGATCTGCACCGCTGATACAGTCATTTGACATCGGTAGACTGGTAAATTATTCATGGTTCAATTCCCAAGGTGTCAATATTTGTGATGATTTAACATAAAGAGGGTGTCGAGGATCACCATTTTTAGTTGTTCCCAGGCACATTATTTTTGTTGGCGTTTGTTTAAGCAACCTGTGAACGTGTTTAATTCGATTTATCTTCGCATTACCACCCCAAGCAACAATAACAGTTTCATGATCTGATACTATTCTTTTGATCCATTCATCATTATCTGGTCCAACAGGTTCAGAAACTTTCCATAAATCAACCGGTTTAGTTGCTCGATATCCATAAGCATTAACTACAACCAGTGAATTGAAACCAAAACCTTTTGCAAAGCTGATACACCGACGAATGGTTGCGTCATCTTTATCAGCATCTGCTGTTGAAGGGTTAAGCATAATGAAGACAACACCACATGGGATAAAATTTAATTCGTTTTCAAATTCACGAGTTAACCAATATCGATATTCCCCACAGTCGCTGATTAATGCATTATTCATGGTCACCTTTTCAATGATTTAAAATATCGATTGCTTCTTTTACTGACCTTATCTTTTCTCAAAGTAGTCAGATGCCACTTGTCACAATGATTACATTTATACACTTTCATTTTCCTTAGATTTTTATTACCAACAGCAAGCAACTTGATATCAGCTTTCGCGTCTTCTTCACTGTTGTATGTCATCTTGTTGCACATTATTTTGTCCAGTTAATCCGGGAATTACTTTGTTATCGGGCCGATGTCCTGTTAGTTATAGTGTTATAAATCAAACATTCATTAGTATCGATTCAATTGCTACTACTTCCAAAATAGATCCTTCTCTGCTAATTTCGTAATAGATGTCCGTGCCGTTTTTGTTATTGATTAGTCCGCGTGATTGCAGTTCACTTCTAACCATGTCGGTTAATTCAGATTCATCAAATACGATCTTTGTGGTTTTTACTTCTGTTGTTTCTGTTCCCATAGTATTCGCCGTGATTTATAACAATTAGTTGAAAATGGAGCGTCATACAGCTTGCTCCGGTTTTAGTTCTTACTGCGCCCATTTAACAAAAGGGTTATGAGGCATCATCATTTCACAATCTGCAAAGTTGCCTGGCCGCGTGCCTCAGTCATCTGACGCTCGTATTCCAGGTACAAATCTGTTGAACTCATTGCTTCATACTTCTCACGGTTTCGTAGCACCCATAGGCGTACAGGCTGACTCAGGCGATATGCTCGAAGTTGACTGAATGAACCCAATTCTTTCAAAGTCATACCTACTTTAATCGGTGTGAAATACTTACCGTCAACATACATATCCATTTCAGCGAAAGCTGCACCGGACATCAGAGTGTGTGACATGTCACTAGCAGTCAGTATATCGCATCTGAATGCGCCTATTTGCTTCTGAATGAAATTATCCATCGTTTGCTGCATCGGTGATTTCGAAGCTTCCTTGATGTCTCTCAGGAACTCAGTCATCGGTGGCGCCTGGCTTGGGTTGAAGTCAGACAGATCCACCTCATACATCAAGTGGTATGCGACATGCTGCCAGCCACCGGATTTCATCCAATCCCAGCGATCATTCCAATAGGTTAACCACTCTGGGCGCATGTTGTCGAATTCATCACGGATATTCAGATCGCACCATAACGCATAAAATCGCCGGGACGTGCCGTTCAATCGTAACGGCATCAGGCTATTTGTGGTCATAGTTGCATTGATGATGTTTCTGACTTTGATCGGTTTGATTGATTTCTGATTAACTCTGAATGTATCCGGTGGAGTAGCTGCTAGTGATTTTAATTTGTTGCTGACTGCCATCGCTTCTCGACGATCACCGAGCTCAGCTTCATTGACATGTAGGTATTTAGTTGACAAAACATAATCGTTAAATCCACTAAGTAGTTCTTCACCGTCGATGACTTCGTAGTTCTCACCCATTGCCCTTGTTAGCGGGTACAGTATGAAATCCTTACCTGCACCTTCGCCGCTGCCAAACAACAACATGTGATTTATTTTGATATCAGGGTGTCTGATAGTGTGGGCCATCCACTGCTTGATATGCTTCATCGACCCGCGCCAACCCATAGCATCGAAATGACTTTCCCACCGTCTGACGTCGCCCTGTACACCATATGATTGAGTTTTTTCACTCCAGGTGTTAGCAAACAGCGTACCTTTTTCTTCGAATATTTGTGGTTTCTTTGGTGCGTAATCTATTCGATCAACTTTCTTAACTCGACCGTCCTGGAGTGCAATCTTTTTTGCTTCAGCTTCTTCATGACTGAAACTGTTTTGAAAAGCATCTGTGGTGAAAAATATTCTGGAATTCCAATCATAAAATTGATTCAATTCTTTGACGAAAACAACATTATTGAAGAAATTAGCTGAACTTACTTTCTCACCGTACCACTGTTTTCGAAGATCTTTCAGAATCTCTTTTAATTCGCCCTTGCCCCAGTTCATATTGTCAGCAACCTTCTGATGCCAATCCATCTGATCAACTTTGTCCAGGTCCTCGACGTGCTTCAGCAGGGTACATGCAATCGTTCGAATTTCCTTTGACCCGGGATGGCCACGTTTCATTTCATCGTACAGCAACTGCAATCCATCGACGGACACAGGTTGTTGTGTGGGTGCACTCGGAGAGTCGTAAAAGAAACTGATTGGTTCTTCAGGTATTGTCACCGGCGTCAAAAAACTAGGTTCAAGAACTTTTTCAAATTCCTTGCTGATCTGCCAGTTTTTTAAATCAGTAGAAAAGGTTGCTTCAGATTCATCGATATAACGAAGTAAGTCATTACCAGTACGATGCTGACAAGAGCCGTGGTGACACTTAAAACCGATAGAATTATCCCCGTTTGTAAATACTGCGCTACCGCTATCATCAGCATCTGTATGATCATCAACCCAAGGACAAGTAATATCAAAACGCCCATCGCTTCTTTCTTCTTTTATGTGAATAATATCTGGGATATTAATTAGTGGATGGTCAGTAATATCAGCAGCACCATCAACCCGACTTTCACGCCTAGCTGCATTCAGATCGACATGAAATGGTGCAGCTAATTGTTCAATTGTTACCCTGCTGAATGGTTGCCACAAAGTGATATTGCATTTGAATGGTTGGCCATTCACCAGCTTTGATGCTTTCGTGTTAACACCTTCGGGTAGTCGAACGTATCGAGTCACACCTTTCATGCCAGGATCTTTACCATCGGGTGCAAGGCCATTAGCAACTAAACCGTCGAGTAAATTTTCAACCTGTGCTCGTTCGGTGCAGGGTTTATCTAAAATGTAACCCCATTGCTCTGACCCCTGTGACGTTTCAAGTATCCATGATGGTGTCGGTAGCTTTGTCACTTCTTCAAGTGACAGTTTTTCTTTGACGTCATCGAGCACGATTACAGGCGTATGTCTGAATAGAACTTTTCTTCGACGTGCCTGGTTATTATCATCACAGTAGAAATTACTGATGGTGAAATACTGGTTGGTGTTGGGCTTCAGATTGTATCGAGAGAAGTAATCACCGGACCAGGCTTTTAAATGTTCACCATCGGGAATGTTGCCAGGGTCATGATAGAAATCAGTGACATGTACCCAAGGTTCATCAGCACCAAATAATGCTGACAAGAATTCTTGATTAGATAGCATTTAAACTATCCGATGTGCATAAATCCAGTATTCAGTGTCGTGCATTGATCTTACTTTGAGCTTTTCTCCCATGATACATATCACAGTTGCACTCACCTGAAAGTTACCATGTTTGACCTTGATTTCACTTCCAGGCTCATACGATGCTTTCAGTGCCTTTTCTAAATTCAATTCAGCTTTTTGGATATTGTTTAATGCCACTCTGACTGCTTTGTTCATTTTATTCTCGCCTCTGAAGTTCTAAACGTACAATAATGATGTTGTATTAGATTGTCAAATAAAATGTTGACATGTTACACAATGTGATATTAGACTTGTCTCACGTTTTAACACCTGGATCAGGATAATGACCGAAGAAAATCGACTGGATGCTAACCTTCATTGTAAAGTGAATGCTGCTGAAAAAGAAGCATTCAAGCAAAAAGCTATTGCCACCGGTAAACCCTACCAGGTATTAATCCGAGAAATGATGCACGCCTTTAATGAGGGTCGATTGCGTATCATACCAACCGAAGACCAATCAAATTCTTTAGGAGAATTGTACAATGTCACTGGAAAATAATATCAAACGTATCGCTGATGCGCTGGAAGCAATAGCCGCTAATAATGGCGCCACTTTGGTAAAACCTGCTGCTCCTGCTGCTGCTGCTCCTGCTGCTCCTGCTGCTGCTGCTGCTGCTGCTGCTGCTGCTGCTGCTGCTGCTGCTCCTGCTGCTGCTGCTGCTCCTGCTGCTCAAGGGTCAGTGCTCACCGATCAGGCAATGAACGACATCCTGGTTGCTGAATTCAAACGTATCGGTGACCGTACTCAGATCGATGCAATCATGACATCAATGGGTGTCACAGGGGTTACCGGTCTTACTGCTGAACTGCAACAGCAACTAATCGCCGCTGTCAAAGCTATCGCAGCATGAGCCAACACGCTCGCTTAGGGCCTTCTAATCACCGCTGGCCGCATTGTGCAGGGTCAGTGCGTGAAGAAGTTCAATATGTTGATATCGCTGGCCCACATGCTATCGATGGCACTGGATCACATCTGTTGCTTGAAATGTGTTTGCAGAATAATGTCAGTGCTGTTCAATACGACCAGCAGATCATTGGCGTGAACCATGAAGATCAACCTAACGGTTGGTTGATTACACCTGATCGAATCAAACGTGTGCAGATGTGCCTGGATTATATCACCCGGCGAGTGAATGAACTCAAGGAACAGTTTCCAGGGTGCAATGTCTCAGTCGAAGCTGAAGCACGATCAAACCCCGGTGAAGCTTTCGGTCGTGATGATTGGTGGGGTACTTGTGACATCACGATCACTGCGCGACACCCGATGACTGGCGAAGTTTATTTTATCGAAGTTTGTGATTATAAAGATGGTCGAATGTATGTTTCTGAGAAAAACAACTCTCAGTTAACTGCTTATCTTTTCGGTAAAATGTTGAAGCATATCAAAATAGCTGATCACATGAATCAGGGTCTTGTTGATAAATGGCCGTTGTTTAGAACTAACACTATCGGCGGTTTCAGAATGTCGATCTGTCAACCGAAAACCAACCCAGTCATCAGGTATGTTTGCACCACTCAACCTGATGACAACATGAGTATGGAATCTTTAATTCAATCAGTTTATAAACTAGCTGATGCTGCTGAATTAACCGATGATCCAAACGCATTATTGACACCGGGTAAACATTGTCGATGGTGTAAAGCTAATCCGAAACGTGGCGGTCATTGCACCGCTGAAACTGACCAATCATTATTAACGGTGGAGAATATGAGCACTGAAATTGTAACAACAGGAACTGAGCAAAGTTTGTTTGAATACATCAACAAAGCTGTTGCTGATCCTAAATCACTAACCGTCGAACAACTCGGTGAACTAGCTGATGCTGAAGCAGGTTTTCAAGCTGCATTTGACAAAGTGAAAACTGAAATTGAAGATCGAATTGATCAGGGTATTGCAGTGCCTGGTTATGCAAAGGTGCCTGGTAATGGCTCAAATGTTTACAGTGTCAGTGATGAAGTAGTTGAAAAGAAACTGAAAGCATGTCGCCTGAAGAAAGGTGATATTTATCCGGCCAAATTAATTTCACCGGCACAAGTGATGAAGCTGAAAGAATTGACTGATGTTCAAAAAGAACGCCTTCAAAAAGAAATCATCACTCATGTCGCTGGTAAGTTGACACTGAAGCAGGTTGAACGCACCAAAGCAGTTGAAGCAGGTAAAGATGCTGATCTGATGTTTGCTGATGTGCCGGTCGCTGATGACAGTGTTCCTGGTTGGGTTGCTGATGCAACACTCGGTGATGCAACACTCGGTGATGCAACAAAAGGGGTAATCGATAAAAGTATCGCTGCTGCCAGTAACCCTGAAACAACTGAAGAAATTTCATTTTTCTAAACAACGAAGAAATTTCATTTTTCTAAACAACGAGGTAATCAAAAATGTTAATTAAAGGTATTTTAAATTTTCCAAACCTGTTCACTGCTAAAATGGCACAGGGTGCAACTGAAGCGAAGTTTGGTGTAGGTGTACTACTACCGCCAAATGATCCTCAAGTGCAGACTATTTATGCTGAAGTAGAAAAAGCAAAGCTGGACACTTACCCATCGGGTTTCACCGGCGCCGATGTTTGTTTCGATTTGTATGAAAAAAAAATCGGCGCAGACAAAGAATATCATGATCCACGTTTTGTCGGCTGGTGGTTGTTTACCTGTTCAGCAAAAGCTGATGATCGACCAAATGTTGTCGATATGGCGCGCCAACCAATCATTGACCCTGGTTCAGTTTTCGGTGGTGTAGTTGCTTATGTCAGTGCCGGTATCAGTGGATACACTAAAGGTCGCGGCGGCATTGGTGGTTGGCTGAATGGTGTCATGGTCACCGCTGAAGAACCACCCATGGGAAGGTTGGATAATAAACCATCGGTTGAACAGATGTTTGCAGGTGTCGCCGGTGGACCTCCTACAGCACCAGTAGCAGCACCAGTAGCAGCACCAGTAGCAGCACCAGTAGCAGCACCAGTAGCAGCACCAGCACCAGCACCAGCACCAGCACCAGCACCAGTAGCAAGCACACTGGTAATGACAGCAGCTGCGAACGGTGTGACCTATGAGCAGTACATGGCCACTGAAGGTTGGACTGATGAAATGCTGATTGCACAAGGTCTTGCTATTCGACCATCATTTGCCTGATCTTCTCGCTGAAGTTTGCCCTGTCGAAAGGCAGGGTGTTTTTTTTCGAGACCACTTTGTATAGGTTGAGCGCAACTAAGCCCTGTGAGTGGCGACACGGCACCTGCAAAGTGGTCTCGAAAGCAACCATTAACTCAACAAAGGTGAAACAATTATGAAAACAACAATTGAAATCAAATTAAATCCTTTTGATGTACCTAACGTAGTGCATGAAGATCTACCACTGATACCAGCAGCACCAGCACCAACACAGGAGTATCAACCTAGATTTGTGCGGCAAAACCTGACTCTACCATTATCTGATTTATCTGCTGAAACACTGGATAAAATGTGTGAAGAGTTTACCAAAAGTGTATTTAAAAAAGCCGGTAAAATCAGACCACCATCGATAGTCAATACCCCTGATCGCAACGATTAAATGAACCCCGATTTCCTTTTCAACCTGTCGCCGGGTGATATCAGATATGACATTGAAACATTTCCGAATGCTTTCACTTGTCGTTTCCTGCATCCCATCACCCGGCAACGGTGGGGTTTTGAAATCAGCTTCAGGCGCAATGACATCCAATCATTCTGCACATTTCTGGAAGTATTAGCACAGCAACAATGTCGCATGGTTGGGTACAACAGCATCGGGTTCGACTACCCGGTGATTCATTTCATCTATCAGAACAGAAACTCGTGCATCAGTGTTGGTGACATTTACACCAAAGCAATGTCAATTATCGACACACCTTATCAAAATAGATTTTCTCACATGGTTTGGGAGTCTGACTGTATAGTTGAACAGATTGATTTG